>Ga0256406_1000040_pt1 | contig 213790 bp, 198 predicted proteins | sample RumenRJG_03DNA_FD_185986 | JGI IMG/M metagenome (GOLD analysis project Ga0256406, IMG submission 185986) | Bovine rumen microbial communities from Lethbridge, Alberta, Canada - RJG_03 | ecosystem: Host-associated > Mammals > Digestive system > Stomach > Rumen | place: Canada: Alberta... | reverse complement strand
CATACTAAGGGAACGGATCCCTCAAAGAACAGCTAAAACTCTCTATACGCCAAACAAAGGGTACAGCAAGCATTTTCCGCTTGCTGTACCCTTTGTTTTTGGGACTAAATATCCCGTTGAGAGCATTCGCGGATGGCTGCGATGTAACAGGCAAAGGACCAGGTGTACATGTGATTGCCGTTGACGAAAAACGCCGCCACAATTTTATATGGCAATTAACTCTTTTTCTTTCTCAACAGCGATACATGCCAGCAAAGATACATATGGCGCAACGTCATAAGCGGCCGATGCCAAAGCATGCGTGGCCCAGCATAGCGCATAATCTGCCGTATTTGTTCCCGTTGGGACGGTGCATAGCAGTGTATCGGGCACTCGCTGCAGAACGTCTTTTCCGCCATGCGAGGGCAGCGGCGCAAGCGTTCCGTGGCATAAGCATAGAGTGTGTGGCACGCAGGGCATAAATCGCCGTTTTTACGTATTCCATTATGCTGGTTACTGCAGTAAAGACGTATCATATCTCCTACAACCTGTATTTCATCCTGGCGTTTTGCCTCCACTTGTTGAGCCGTCATGGCAATTCCCTCTCCCTTCTCCAGACAGCAAAAAACGACCGTCCAAAAATAGGGACGGTTGATCTGGCTATGCTATAAAGCCAATCTGTCAAAACATACTATGCTTTACCCATCAGCTAAACAAAAGACAGCATATAGTGGCAGGCTGATAATGCCTCCTTCGTCACCGAAATTGCGAGCGGAAATGCGTATGGCGCGTGCTATGGCATAGGTCGTGCAAAATTTATGCAGGCTTTTCGCCCGCACGTGCTGCGCCGACTTCACTTCGACCGGCACAATCTGCCCCTCCCTGTCCTGATAAACGAAATCTACCTCCGCTATGCCCTTTGACGTCCAGTAATACGGGGTTAAGCCGTTGACTACCAAGGCCTGCATGACATAGTTCTCGGTCAGTGCACCTTTAAACGCATCAAAGCTGTGCGGCGCATGCAGTACCACCTGTGCTGGTATGCCAAATTTCGCGCAGAGCAGGCCCGTATCCACCATATACAATTTAAATGTATCCTGCTTTGCATAAGCCGCTAACGGTAACCGCCCCTCGGTGGTACATACGCAGCGGTTCACCAGCCCTGCCGCCTGCAGCCAGTCAATAGCTACAGCATACTGATGCGCCCTCGCTCCACTCTTGATGATTTTATATTGGAACTTACTATTTTCCTTAGCCAGCTGCGCGGGCAAGCTCTCCCACGTGGCCATGATGCGTGCCGTCTCCTGCGGTGTCGCGTACTTGGCCATATCCGCCACATAGGCATGCTCCAGATTTTTCTGCGTACTCTGCACCAGGTTAAAATCCTGCGTCTCTGCAAAAGTTTGCACCGCCTGCGGCATGCCACCGACCACGAGATAAAGCCGGTATAACTCCATCGCCCGCTCATGCAGGGCAAAAGGCGCCATCTGAGCATAAGCCTCTCGTATCGCCTGTGCCATGCGTTCCTCGCCCAGCGCCCAAAGGAACTCCTCAAAGTCCAGTGGATAAAGCTGCAGCATCTCCACCTTGCCCACGGGGAAAGAATAGCGCTCACGGTGCAAGGCCACACCCAGCAGACTACCCGCTGCGATAATATCGTACTCCGGCGCCTGCTCGCAGAAATACTTCAGCGAAGTCAGGGCCCGCTCACAGGCCTGCACTTCATCCAAAAACAATAAAGTATCATGGGGCAGAATTGTTTGCCCTAGATACGCCCCTATCTCCCGCAGCAAACGTACGGGCTCCAGATTGCCTGCAAAAATCCGCACCAGTTCCGGATTGCCCTCAAAGTTTAGATAGACGACATTTTTATAGCACGCCTTACCAAAGGCCAAAGCCGCATAGGTCTTGCCAACCTGCCGTGCGCCATGCAAAAGCAGCGGCTTATGCTCCGCCCGCTGCCGCCACGCCTGCATCTGCTGAATGATTTTACGTTGCAACGCTCTCACCGCTTTCGTAAAAAAGTGTATCTTTATTACATTTATTCTAACATAAAAATGTTGTCATTGCGATAAAAATCGTATTTAACTTTGTGGTATACCAAAACAGAGGCCGCCGTGTGGCAGCCCCTGTTGCTTGTGATCATCTTGCTATGCAATTTTACTCAATGGCCAGCGTAACCTGCTCGCCGTTGATGTTCCAATCCTGCGTGTGACCAGCGGTCTGGCCGTAGACGACTTTGTCTGCAAGCGTGATGGACTTCAGCATGTCTTCGTGCTTTTGCACGATGCCCGCGAGTTTGTCGTTGCCTGCGAGATAGACCGTGATGTGATCCGTGACCTCGTAGCCGTTGTCCTTGCGCATGGTCTGCACCTTGCTGATGACTTCGCGCACGAAGCCTTCCTCGATGAGCTCCGGCGTCAGAGTCGTCTCGAGAGCCACCGTCACGCCACCATAGCGCTGGCAGTTATAGCCCTCGGTCTGGGCCATCGTCACATCGATGTCCTCTTTCTCGAGCGTCACATCACCGTCCGCAAGGTGCAGCACGAGCTGGCCTGACTTATCGAGTTCTTCCTTCGCCGCATGACCGTTGAGTTCACGCAAAGCCTTCTGGATAGCGCCCATCTTCTTGCCAACTTTCGGGCCAAGCACGCGGAACTGCGGCTTGAACGTATAAGTGAGGTAGGCCTCCATATCGTCTTTGAACGTAACCTGCTTGACGTTGAGCTCTTCCTCGACAATCTGCTTGTAGAAGTCGTTAAGCACCACGGGCGCCTTGACGAACATGTTGCCAATAGGCTGGCGGTTCTTGATGTTGGCCTCATTACGCGCGGCACGGCCGAGCACGACGATCTCAAGTACCTCGCCCATATTCTGCTCGAGTTCGCTATCGATATGCGCGGCGTTGACAGCCGGAAAATCGCAGAGATGCACAGACTCCGGCGCGTTTTTGTCGATACTGCGCACGAGATTCTGATAGATGGCCTCGGTCATGAACGGAATCATCGGTGCGGCGGCCTTGATGGTCGTCACGAGCGCCGTGTAGAGCGTCATGTAGGCATTGATTTTGTCCTGCTCCATGCCCTTCGCCCAGAAACGGCTGCGGCTGCGGCGCACGTACCAGTTCGAGAGCTCGTCGACGAACTGCTCCAATGCCTTGGCGGCCTCGGTCACATGGTAGCTCGCGAGGTCCTCATCCACGGCCTTGACCATAGTGTTAAGGCGCGAGAGGCACCATTTATCCATGACCGGCAACTGGTCGTAGTCGAGCGTGTATTTGGTCGCGTCAAAATTATCGATATTCGCATAGAGCACGAAGAACGCATAGGTATTCCAGAGCGTGCCCATGAATTTGCGCTGGCCCTCCTGCACCGCATCGTCGTGGAAGCGGTTGGGCAGCCAGGGTGCACTGTTCTCATAGAAATACCAACGGATGGCGTCGGCACCGTGCTTGCCAAGTGCTTCCATCGGGTCGACGGCGTTGCCCTTCGACTTAGACATCTTCTGGCCATCTTTATCCTGCACGTGGCCCATGACGATGACGTTCTTGTAGGGGGACTTGTGGAACAGCAGCGTCGAAATGGCCATCAACGAATAGAACCAGCCACGCGTCTGGTCAACGGCCTCAGAGATGAAGTCCGCCGGGAAGCGTTTCGCAAAGATATCCTTATTCTCAAACGGATAATGCCACTGCGCGAAGGGCATGGAGCCGGAGTCAAACCAGCAGTCGATGACCTCGGGCACGCGGTGCATTTCCTTGCCACAATGCGGGCATTTGATGGTGACTTTGTCGATGTACGGACGATGCAGTTCGATGTCGTCGGGGCAGTTGTCGCTCTTTTCCTTGAGCTCGGCGATGGAGCCGATGCACTCCTGATGGCCGCACTCACACTGCCATACCGGCAACGGCGTGCCCCAATAACGGTTGCGCGAGAGGCCCCAGTCCTGCACGTGCTCGAGCCAGTTGCCAAAGCGGCCCTCGCCGATGGATTTAGGAATCCAGTTGACCGTCTTGTTGTTCGCGACGAGCTCATCCTTCACGGCCGTCATCTTGATGAACCACTCGGAGCGTGCATAGTACAGCAGCGGCGTGTCGCAGCGCCAGCAATGCGGATAACTATGCGTGAACTCCGGCGCCTTGAACAGCTTGCCCTGAGCCTTGAGGTCGTCGAGAATCAGCGGGTCAGCCTTTTTCACGAACGTCCCCGCCCACGGCGTCTCCTCCGTGAGCTCGCCCTTGCTGTTGACGAGGTTGACAAAGGCGACGTTATTGTCCTGGCAGACGCGGTTATCGTCCTCACCAAAAGCCGGCGCGATATGGACGATGCCCGTGCCGTCTTCCGTCGTAACATAGCCATCGGCCACGACGATAAAGGCCTGCTTATCTTTCTGCTTGGCTACCGCGGCATTGGCAAAAGGATAGAGCGGCTCATACTTGCGGCCGACGAGGTCCTTGCCTTTGCAGGTTGCCAAAACCTTGCGCTCGCCCTCGACGCCCTCGAAAACCTTGTCCACGAGTGCCGCGGCGAGGATATAGTTCTTGCCATTGACTGCCAGCTTGACGTAGTCCACGTCCGGGTTCACGCAGAGCGCGAGATTCGAGGGCAGCGTCCAAGGCGTCGTCGTCCAGGCGAGGTAATAAGTGTTGTCCTCATCCACCGCCTTGAACGTGACCATAGCCGAGCGCTCAGTCACATCTTTATATCCCTGCGCCACCTCATGCGAGGAGAGCGGCGTGCCGCAGCGCGGGCAATAGGGTACAACCTTGTAGCCCTTGTAGAGCAGGCCCTTATCCCAAATCTGTTTCAGTGCCCACCACTCGGACTCGATATAGTCATTCTCGTAGGTGATGTAGGGGTGCTCCATATCGGCCCAGAAACCGACCACATCGGAGAACTGCTCCCACATGCCCTTGTACTTCCATACAGATTCGCGGCACTTTTTGATAAAGGGCTCAATGCCATAGGCCTCAATCTGCTCCTTGCCGTTGATGCCGATGGCCTTCTCTACCTCGAGCTCCACGGGCAGACCGTGCGTATCCCAACCGGCCTTGCGCAAGACTTTCTTGCCCTTCATCGACGCGTAGCGCGGCAGCATATCCTTGATGACGCGCGTGAGCACGTGACCGATATGCGGCTTGCCGTTGGCCGTCGGCGGGCCATCGTAGAACGTATAGGTGTCGCTGCCCTCGCGCTGGTCAATGGCCTTCTGCGCGATGTGATTGTCCTGCCAGAACTTGAGTACGCCCTTTTCGCGTTCCACGAAATTCAGGTTGGTGTCTACTTTCTGATACAACGCTATTCCTCCTCAACCTCTGCCCGCTGGCCTGCAGAAAAAGCTACTAAATAAAATAAAAACCTGCACCCTAAAATAGGATACAGGTTTGACTGTACTATAACCACCTATTTCACGTACCAGCATACGCTAGCCCTTAACGACGGCCACCGGCCCAGCCTACTATATGCGGACAAACCCGCACGCCTTCAGCTTGCAGCTCAGGAGTGATTTTCACCCGACGTTACTCCCCGCCGTCTCCCACCTCACACGGCTCGCTTGCGGTTTCCCGTCAGGGCTACTCTCTCCCTCAACGCTTTTACATGTTTACAACCGCTATTCTAGCACGCCAAGCCCGAGATTTCAACCAATGCCAGCCAGTTTTCACGAATTACTTTTAAAATGTGCCCCAATGCCTTATAATAAGAAAGCACGTTTTAGTAACAGCTGCTAAAACTGTCTTTCCTTATTTGGAGGCTTGTATGTATCAGTATTTGTTCTTTATCGGCGATTTCCCCATCCGCGCCTATGGGCTGGTGATTTCGCTGTCGATTATCCTCGCGACGGGCGTGGCTTATTTCCTCGCGAAGGCAGACGGGCGCGGCTACGAAAAATATATCGTGGACCTCGGCATTTACTGCGGCGCGGCAGGGCTTTTAGGTGCGCGGCTGTGGGATGTGTTCTTTTTCGACTGGGGTTATTACCGTTACCACCTCACGGAACTCCTCAATGTCTGGCAGGGCGGCATGGCCATTCAGGGCGGTATCTTCCTCGGGGTGCTCACAGGCATCATCTATGCCCAACAGCATAGGCTCGATACCATCCATTTCCTCGACGTCATCACGCCCGCGCTCATTCTCGGACAGGCGCTCGGGCGCTGTGCGAACCTCCTGAACGGCGATGCCTTTGGCGCGCCCACGGGCATGCCCTTCGGCCTTGTATATCCCAGCACCACGCTTGCCCATCAGACCTATGGCGACCAGCCGCTCTGGCCCGCCGAGGTCTGGGAGGGGCAGCTTGATATGGTCATCTTTGCCATTTTACTGCTCTACCGCGCCTTCCCGCACGCCAAGGGGCAAACCTTCGCGCTCTATGTCATGCTCTACTCGGCGGCGCGCTTTGGCCTCGAGTATCTGCGCGGCGACTACACGGCACTGGTGCTCGGCCTGTTCCACAGCGCACAGATGACGAGCGTTATCGCCTTTACCCTCGCACTCGCGGCCTACATTCTGCTGCCGTTCTATTGGCGGCACCGCACTGCGCCCAGCAACCTAAAAGGCACGTCACAGCCCGCCAAACATTGACGGATTGAGAACTAATCTACTATAATAGTAACTAACTAAGCGCCCGTCCAGTACGTAAGGGACGGCAGCAAAAATAAACACAAAGGAGTGCAGGCATGAAAATTTTAGCCCGCCAATTAACCGTAGACCTTTATAACTGCAAAAACAGTAAGCTCAGCGATAAAGACGCCATCGAGAGCACTCTCGCCGGCATCGCCCAGCAGCACCATTTCGAGGTGCTCCACGCCTATGCCGCCCAGATGGCAGACGACCATTTCTGCGCGATGCTGCTCTGTCGTGGCGGCCATATCGGCGTGCACGTCTACACGGAACTGCGCTACGTAGCTATCGACCTCTTTATCTGCGACACTGAGGTCGAGCCCGATGAGATTTTCCGCACGTTGCGCCGCTTCTTCCAGCCTGACAAAGTACGCACGACCTTCCTCAAGCGCGGTGACTTCGGCTCGAACCGCGATGCCCGGCCCAAAATCAAAAACCGCATCGCGCCCGTGCGCCGCATCCGTAACACCGGCGCCAAAGTCGTGCGTATCCTCGCGCGCCGCAACAAAACCTAACGGCAGTACACTAAGGTGTAACAAATACCACTAAAATCCACCTGCACTTTGTATACTTGTAACATTTGCTTGACAAAGCGTAAACTTATGTCTATCATAATAGCCAAGAAGTGTTGTTACTGCAGGACAATACTCCAGCCATCATAATCCGACGACAAAGGCGTCGTCTCTGAGCTCATACTCAGAGGCGGCGCTTTTTGTTATAGGAAACGCTGATTAAAATGTCAGTGTTTCCTATAGTCTTGAAAGGAATGGTATTTATGAACTTATCACGCAGCTGTAAAACTGCGGCTGTAGCGGCCGTGGCCGGTGGACTCGGCCTCGCCGTTGCTGCGCCACACGCTTTCGCCGCTGAAGCAGCCGATGCCGGCCGCTACTCCGGTATTGACACGGCCTGGGTACTCTTGGGTGCCGCCCTCGTCTTCTTCATGCAGCCAGGCTTCGCGATGGTCGAGACCGGCCTCACGCGAGCCAAAAACGCCGGCAACATCGTCATGAAGAACCTCATGGATTTGTGTATCGGCACTATCGCGTTCTGGATTGTGGGCTTCGGCCTGATGTTCGGCACGGATATCGGCGGCATCATCGGTACGCCGGATTTCTTCATTCAGGCTTATGACCCGGGCCCAGACGCCGGCTATCCGGCTCTCGCCTACGTTATTTTCCAGACGGTGTTCTGCGCTACGTCGGCGACCATCGTCTCTGGTGCTATGGCCGAGCGTACGAAGTTCTCGACCTACTGCTTCTATTCGCTGCTCATCAGCCTCATTATCTACCCGGTCACGGGCCATTGGGCTTGGGGCGGCGGCTGGCTCAGCGATATGGGCTTCCATGATTTCGCCGGTTCCACCGTCGTGCATATGGTCGGCGGTATCTGCGCCTTCGTCGGTGCCTACATGCTGGGTGCCCGCATTGGCAAATACAACAAAGACGGCTCCGTCAACGCCATCCCTGGCCACAGCTTGACGCTCGCCGCTCTCGGTGTGTTCATTCTCTGGTTCGGCTGGTTCGGTTTCAACGGCTGCTCCACCGTTTCCATGACTGGCGATGACACGCTCATCTCCGCTGGTTCCATTTTCGTTACGACGAACCTCGCAGCCGCTACGGCTGCTACGGCTACCATGTGCTTCACGTGGTACCGCTACGGTCATCCTGATGTTTCCATGACGCTGAACGGCGCGCTCGCCGGCCTTGTTGCTATCACGGCAGGCTGCGATGCGGTCAGCCCGGCTGGTGCTTTCGCCATCGGCCTTATCGCTGGTATCGTCGTCGTGCTCGCTGTCGAGTTCATCGACCAGAAACTGAAAGTCGATGACCCGGTCGGCGCTGTGGCTGTCCACGGTGTCTGCGGTGCTCTCGGTACCATCCTCACGGGTATTTTCGCTGTGAAAGACGGCTTGCTCTATACTGGCAATGCCGATTTCCTCATCACGCAGATTATCGGCGTCGTTGCCGTTGCCGCCTATGTTGCCATCGTCATCACCATTGTATTCAGCGTGCTGAAAGCCACGATTGGCCTGCGCGTTGCCCCTGAAGAAGAAGCCGCTGGCCTCGACTTCGAGGAACACGGCCTCGCCTCCGCTTATGCAGACTTTATGCCGGTACCTGAGGTGCCGGGCTCCACGTCCGCTCCCAGCCCGATTGACAGCGATGAGGCACCTGCCCCCATCACCGTCACCACGACGGCTGCGCCGGGCGGCAAGCCCATCACCTGTGTCTCCATCGTCACGGCACGCGAGCGCTTCGAGCCGCTGAAACTGGCCCTCGAAGATCTCGGTATCACAGGCATGACGGTTACGCCGGTCTCCGGCTATGGCCTGCAGAAAGGTCACTCCGAGATGTACCGCGGCGCGAAAGTTGCCTCGAAACTCGTACCGAAGATTCAGGTCAAGGTTGTCGTCTCGGCCATCCCGCCCGAAAAGGTTGTGGCTACGGCCAAGAAGGTTCTGCACACGGGTCACTATGGCGACGGCAAGATTTTCGTGACGCCGGTCAGCAACGTCGTGAAGATTCGCACGGGCGAGGAAGGCTTCGCTGCCCTGCAGGATAAGCCTATCGCCTAAGACCTTCCTTTTACTACCCCCTTCCTGATATCACACATATCTCTTCCAAATATTTAGCGGCTGTCCCGCATCGGGACAGCCGCTATTTTTGCGCTTATTCATATGGCCAGGCCTCAGGCTCTGCTGGCTCTGCTTCCTCTACTGGCACCGTATCCAGCAGCGCTGCCGGTTGCAGGAACATACCGGCCAGCCACTCGGTAAGCTGCTCACGCCATACTGCTATCTTCTCCAGCATCGTCAACACCTCCATTTGCTTTCTGTTTTCTGTATTGGAGGTATTCTACATATAGCAGGTAAACTCCTGCTATCTTTCGACTAAAATACGGATAAATCTAACAAATTCCTACCAAATAAAAATCAGCAGTCACAGGCACGTGACTGCTGACCTAAACACCTATATCAGCTGCTGATTTTATTTCTGATAGCGTATCGTCTCCGCCTCGACGTAGTCAATAGGCCCGGAGATAGGCACGGAGGGTTTACGGATGCGTGCCAGCACGCTCTTGAAGTGCGGATATTTCTTGAGCAATTTATCGCCAATATGTGCGGACAGCGCCTCGAGCATGTTGTAGCGCTTGTTCTCGACGACATCCTTCACGAGGTCGTAGATGGCCGCCGTATCGACACCGTCCTTCACGTCATCGGTCTCAGCTACACTGTCATCCTTCGTCTCAACCTCGACGTCGATGTAGAATTTCTGCCCCTGCTCACGCTCGTACTCGTAGACGCCGTGGAAACCATAGAACATCATGTTAGCGATTCTTACTTTTGCCATATTACCACTCCTCATTCCTCAATACTACAGCCACCAACACGGCTCAGTAGTGCATATATAACTGCTCTATAGGTTACATATTCGCGTTAAGGGCGGCAAAATCCTGCCGCCTGCGGCAAAACAGGCAAAAACCTGTAAGATTATTCCGTAAAGAGCTCATCCCAAAAAACATAAGCAACCAGCATGGCGATGAGCAGCCACAAATATAAATCTCCCATTGCTATTTCCTCCGTCATTTCCCCGTACAACAGATAAAAAAAGAGGAGCCTCACGGCTCCTGATAAAGTTTCTGCTTACATCACGCGGCGTGCACCGATATAGCAGGAGCCCCAGTAGGAGCTGGACAGCGAATCGATGGAGACGCCACGACTTGACGATGCGTTGATGAAGTTTCCATCACCGAGGTAGATGCCTACATGGGAGGGGCCGGCCTCATACGTGGAGAAAAAGACCAGGTCGCCCGCCACGAGTTCACTCGTCGGGATTGCGTAACCGCACTCGTACTGTGCATCCGCCGTGCGCGGCAGGAAAATGCCCGCTTTGGCAAATACATAGCGCACATAGCCGGAGCAGTCAAAACCGCTCGGGGTCGTGCCACCGAACACATAAGGAACACCGACATAGTTCATAGACTCAGAGACGACGGTACGGGACATGGCGTTCATGCTGTGCGTAACCACCGGCATGGACTTGCCCAGCAGCGCAGAATAGGTCGAAGCGCCAACCAAGCCATCAGCCTCCAAACCTTTAGCGGACTGGAACGCTTTGACGGCCTCCGTGGTTGCGGGACCGAAATCGCCATCAGCAGCCACATCATAGCCAAGATTCTGCAACTGTCTCTGGATTTCCGCTACGTCAGTGCCCTGGTCACCCACATGGAAGGCAGCAGCTGCTGCCACCACGGAAAACCAGCACATAAGGATGGTGGATAGTGTGATAATACGAATTGCTTTACTCAAAAAGCCACTCCTCTCTCTATGCGCCTACGAGGTTAGCTGCCGGGTTAGGGTAGAAAGGACCACCCCCGCTGATTTCGCCATGAACAGATGTGACCATCTGCACCGCGAGCAAAGCGCTCACCCCAAAAACTTGGTTCCCCCGCTCCTGGGCTGGATTAGGCTTGTTCTATATATAAACCCAATATATCTGCTTCTCTCTGCCCAACTGGTATTACTGTGGCTTCCTGCGGCCGCTTCCAGCTTGTTTTCAGATTGAGGCAGCTTATGAAAACAGGCTGCGGTTGGGCAGCCTTATTCATAACAAAGTAAGTCGATATAAGCAATCAATAAGCCGAGTTCTGTGCCGCCCGGAGGCGGTGACAATCATTTATCTAGGCACGGCAGTTGCCTGCCGGCTCAAGCGACGCAACCCGGAAGGTCCGCGGGCCGCATCATACCTTCCCTATTTGGTCTTGCTCCGTGTGGGGTTTACCTAGCCAGCCAGTCACCTGACTGCTGGTGCGCTCTTACCGCACCTTTCCACCCTTACCTGCCGAGGCAGGCGGTCTAAATCTCTATGGCACTTTCCCTAAGGTTGCCCTCGCTGGACGTTATCCAGCACACTGCCCTATGGAGCCCGGACTTTCCTCATCTGCCCTATGGCAGCCGCGATTGTCCTGACGACTTATATCAACAAAAATGATTATAGCATATTTAGTAGGTCACTGTCAAATCAGGTGCTAAATCCGGTACTAAAGGCTTAGTTACAGGGCTCAAAGCCATTTTTTCTACTAGCAATTTATAAAAAAGGGCAGTTGTCCTTCACTTATAGTTTTTTATCGTTTATAATAGGGTTATCCTGTTTAAGGAAATATAGTTTAGTAAATGATTTATGAGAAAGAGGGATTCTTCATGGCAACTCCGCATATCGGTGCAGAAAAAGGCGACATCGCAGAGCGCATCCTGCTCCCCGGCGACCCGCTGCGCGCTAAATTCGTCGCAGAGAACTTCTTGGACAGCCCGAAGCTCTACACGAGCGTACGCAACATCCTCGGCTACACGGGTACGTATAAAGGCGTACCGGTCTCCGTGCAGGGCACGGGCATGGGCATTCCGTCCATCTCCATCTACGTGCATGAACTCATCCATGAGTTCGGCTGCAAGAAGCTCATCCGCATCGGTACGTGCGGTGGTATGCACAAGAACGTGCACCTGCGCGACGTACTCATCGCCCAGGGTGCCACGACGGACTCCTCCATCATGCGCAGCATCTTTGGTCCAGTCATCAACTATGCGCCGCTCGCGAACTACGACCTGCTCGAAAAGGCCGTCGCCAACGCCCGCAAATTGAAACTCCCCGTGACGGTGGGCAACGTGTTCTCTGCGGACCGCTTCTATGACGACGATGTGGACAACGACCGCCTGCGCCGCTACGGCATCCTCGCCGTCGAGATGGAGACGGCTGCCCTCTACACGCTGGCTGCTGAGGCGGGCGTACAGGCGCTGGGTATCTTCACGGTCAGCGACCATCTGCTGACGGGTGAGGCCTGCACCGCCGAGGAGCGCCAGACGACGTTCCAGGATATGATGAAAATCGCACTCGAAACGGTCATCTCTGACTAAAAGCAAACTTATACACATAACAAAGGCCTGCCTCTCTGTACCAAGCAGAGACGGCAGGCCTTTTGCTATGTATAAAATTATTCTGCATCCACCAGGGTATCCGGCCCCACAATGCGCGTTTGTTTGGACTTCTTGCCCCGATAGAGGTTGCCATCGGCAGCGTCAATCAGGGAGAGGATATCGCCGATATCCTTGGGCTCGCCAAAAGCATAGCCCACGGTGATGTAAATAGGCTCGGCAACGCCGACGATCTGCACCTGAGCGATGCGCTGACGTAGGAGATGCAGCCGCTCGACGAACTGTGCCGCGGGTAAATGCGTAATGATGACGAACTCATCGCCGCCGTAGCGGTAGCACTGCTCAGGAAAGAGTTTGTTGAGTTCCACGCCGCAATGATGGATGACCTCGTCCCCGCGCTGATGCCCATAGACATCGTTAAAGCGTTTGAATTTATCGATATCGAGCATGGCGGCTGCCACGCGCCCCTGACACATGCACGGCGTATCGAGCCGCAGTCCACTGCGGTTCTTGATGGTCGAGAGGGCATCATAGATGCCGATGCCCTTCCAATGCACGGTGTCGGCACGGTTCAACACGAAGGCCGCCACGAGGATGAGGATAACCGCCACGAAGTTAGATGCTTTGAGGTAGGGATTGAGATAGTCCCAATAGTAAGCGGCCATATAGCAAAGGCCGAGGCCGATGAGCCAGTAAAAGTTAACGCCGAGCTTCGCCCGATGCCGCAGGATACTCCAGAGACTGCCACCGAGGTAAAACAACGTATAGCCAAACATGAGCCCATACCACGGCCCGCGCACATAGTAGCCGCCCGGCAGCAGCGTGAAAATGCGGCCGCGCTCGGTTGGCAGGAACAAGAGCAGAGCCAGCACCACCAGCGGCAGCAGCATCAAGCCCCGCTCCACCAGTGTAAAGCGGCGCTCGGGATGGCTGTAGTACCCGATGAACACATAGACTGCGAGCAGCGTCAGCGCATGCGTGAACTGCTCGCCACAGTTGACGACCAGCGCCACATTGTAGATGAACAACTGGCTGTTGTTGCGCATCATCAGCGCAAGAAACTCCAACAGGCATGAACTAAAGGCCACGACAATCAGCGACATAAAGGCGATATTCCCCTTGCTGCGCTTCTTGTTCAAATAAACCTGAAAAAAAAGCAAGACCACCAGCACGGCCATCGCGCTCAAATCGAAATTGACATTGTAGCGTCCCAGCGGATAAAGCATAGCTCTCCCCCCTTACACAAGGGCCTCCTAGAACACTGTAGATATTCCACGTTAGGTCATACAATTCCTGCTTAATTCCTGCCTGTACAAGCGAATTTATGTTAAAAAATAGCACTGCCTGTCCATTTACCGGTACAGGCAGTGCCACTTTAGTTTTATTTTGCCGTGGGGATTTTAGGCTTCCTGCAGGAAGGCCGTGTAACCCTTTTTCGTCTCGTAGACGTCGATTTTGCTCGTAGCCTCCCAGGGCGCGTGCATGCTGAGCACACCCACGCCGCTGTCGATGACCTGCATGCCGTAGAGGCTCATGATGTAGGCAATCGTGCCGCCACCGCCGAGGTCAACCTTGCCGAGCTCCGCGAGCTGGAAGTGCACGTGATGCTTGTCGAGGATACGGCGGATTTCCCCGAGGTACTCCGCGTTGGCATCGTTCGAGCCCGACTTACCGCGCGCCCCCGTGAACTTGTTAAAGACCATGCCCTTGCCGAGGTAGGCCACATTTTTCTTGTCATATGACTCCGCATAAAGTGCATCATAGGCACTGGAGACATCGGAGGAAAGCATCTTCGAGTTGGCGAGCATGCGGCGCAGGCCCAGCTCACTGTAGACGCCGCAGGCGTTCATGAGTTCCGCGCAGACGTTTTCGAAGAAATGCGACTGCATGCCCGTAGCGCCGACACTGCCGATTTCCTCTTTATCGACGAGCAGACAGCAGGCCGTACGGCGCTGATGACCCGTCTCGAGCATGGCTACGAGGCTCGTGTAGGCGCAGACGCGGTCATCCTGCCCATAGGAGAGAATCATGCTGCGGTCAAAGCCGAGGTCACGCGCTGCACCTGCGGGCACAAGCACGAGTTCCGCCGAGAGGAAGTCATCCTCCTCGAGACCGTATTTATCTGCGAGCAGCTTGAGTACGCCCGCCTTGACAGCATCCTTATCCTTGCCCTTGAGCGGGTAGTTGCCCACGAGCACATCGAGTTTCTCACCCTCAACCACTTTGGCACCGGTCTTTTTCATCTGGTCAGCCGAGAGGTGGATAAGCAGGTCGGTCACGCAGAACACGGGGTCGCCCGGCTCTTCGCCAATACGTACCTCGACCACCGTGCCGTCCTTTTTCGCCACGACACCGTGCATCGCGAGGGGCAGCGTGACCCACTGATATTTCTTGATACCGCCGTAGTAATGCGTATCGAGATAGGCGAGGCCGCCATCCTCATAGAGCGGGTTCTGCTTGACGTCAAGACGGCAGGTGTCGATATGCGCACCGAGGATGGTCAGGCCGTCCTCGAGCGGCTCATCGCCGATGTTAAAGAGCACCACGGCCTTTTTCATGTTCACCGCATAGACCTTGTCGCCCGGCTGCAATTTCTCACCTTTGGCGATGACCTCTTTGAGGTCGCGATAGCCTGCGGCCTCCGCCTGACGCACGGCCTCAGCCGCACTCTCGCGCTCCGTCTTGCAGGTCGTGAGGAACTGCTTATAGCCCTCGCAGAGCTGCGTCAAAGCCTGTTTCTCACTCTCGCTGTACTCATTCCATACAGCCTGTTTTTTCTCTTCAGCCATGAAAATCTTCCTTTCTATATTGCCACAGCGTTAAAGCGCTGTCGTATTAACTGCGTTATCAAGCATCGCCTGAAAAACCGCCTCAAACTCCTCCCGCGAGGCAGCGTGGTTGAACTGGTCACGCAACTGCGCCCCATGTGTGAGGCCGCGCGTGTACCAGGCCGCGTGCTTGCGCATCTCGCGGATACCGACGTAGTCGCCTTTGTCCGCCAGCAGGAGGCTCAGGTGCCGCCGCATGACCGCGACACGCTCCGCGAGAGTAGGCCCCGGCAGACGCTCGCCCGTGCGCAGATAGTGCGTGAACTGACGGAACAGCCACGGATTACCCTGCGCCGCACGGCCCACCATCACGCCATCCGCCCCCGTCGTGGCAAAAATGGCGTCGAGGTCGTCGTAGGTGCGCACGTCACCGTTGGCAATGACTGGTATCTGTACGGCCTGCTTGACCGCCGCGATGGCCTGCCAGTCAGCCCGTCCCATATAGAACTGCTCCCGCGTACGGCCATGCACCGTGACAGCCTCCACGCCTGCCGCCTCGGCCATTTGCGCCAGCTCGACGACGTTCTTGTGTGCATCATCCCAGCCCAGCCGCATTTTCACCGTAAAGGGCATTTTGACGGCCTTACGGATAGCTTTGAGTATCGCCTCAGCCTGGGCGGGCTCGCGCATCAGCGCCGCCCCCTCACCGTTTTTGACGATTTTCGGGGCGGGACAGCCCATGTTGAAATCGAGGATATCCGCCGTCCCGAGGCTCTCCACATAGGCCGCCGCCTCGGCGGCCATAGCCGGGTCGTTGGCAAAAATCTGCATCACGAGCGGCCGCTCCGCCGGACGCGACTGGAGCATCGCGAGCGTATGCGCATTGCGGAAATGAATACCCGTACTGCTGACCATCTCCGCATAGCAGAGCGGACAGCCGAGGTCGTGCGCGAGGATACGATAGGACGTGTCCGTCACCCCCGCCATCGGCGCGAGGAACACCGGCGCATCAAAGGTGAAGCCGCCCAGTTGCAAAGGTTTTAGCTTCATGCCTGTGGATTCCTTTCCCGATGCTTGTCCTCGTTGCGCTCGTAGACGGCCCGCAGGCCCGTGAGGGTGAGGAAATGGTCCACCTTGTCGATGGTCTGGGACTCCCGCGCAATCATACGGGCCAGACCGCCCGTGGCGATGACGCGCATGGGCTTGCCATACTCCTCCTTGATACGCCGCACGATGGCGTCAATCTGCCCCACGAAGCCAAAGATGATACCCGCCTGCATCCCCTGCACGGTACTGCGGCAAATGACCTGCTTCGGCGTCACGAGCTCGATGCGCGGCAGCTGGGCTGCACTCTGGAACAACGCATCCGCACTCGTGCCGATACCGGGCGCAATCACGCCGCCGAGGAAATCCCCTTCCTCGCCCACGACATCGAACGTCGTCGCCGTACCGATATCGATGACGATGAGGGAGCCGCCATACTGCTCATAGGCGCCCACGACGTTGACGATACGGTCGGCACCGATGGCACGCGGGTTCTCGTAGTGCAGGCGGATACCCGTGCGGATGCCGGGGCCCACGAGCAGCGGGTGAATGTGGAAATAACGCTCACACATCTTCACCATCGGCACGACGAGCGGCGGCACCACAGAGGAAATAATAATCGCGTGGATATCCGTCATATTGATGCCTTGATAGGCAAAGAGGTTGTTCATGAGCATGCCGTACTCATCGCCCGTTTTCTGACGGTCCGTAGAGATACGCCAATGACGCACGAGCGTCTTGCCCTCATACGTGCCCAGCACGATGTTGCTGTTGCCTATATCTAAAACCAGTAACAAAAGTGTTGCCTCCTGTTTTTCTGCCCCTTACGCGCCGGTCTGGGGACGGATAGACACATCGCCTGCCAGTACCCGCCGCTGCCCCTGTGGGGTATCCACGAGCAAGGCGCCGTAGTCGTCAATATCGACCGCCTGACCGGTGAAACTTGCATCCACGGCCTCATTCATGCCCACGACGCGCACGGGCTGCCCCAACGTCACGCTGTAGTGCCGCCAAGCGTCGAGGATGGGCGCAAAGCCCTCTGCCCGCACCTGCTTGAGCAGTTTTTCCAACTCATTCAGCAGCGTTGCCGCAAAGTGTACACGGTTCACCGGCTGCCCCGCTGCAATCTGCATAGAGGTCGCCTTCTCCCGTACCTCGGGCGCAAACTCCTCAGCCGTCGTGTTCACGTTGACCCCGATACCGATGACGATGTAGTTGATACACTCCATCGCAGCGCTCATCTCCGTGAGGATGCCCGTGGACTTCTTCCCGCCGATGAGCACATCGTTGGGCCATTTGATGCCCGCCGCGATACCGCAGGCCCGCATCGCCTCCACCACGGCCACCGCCGCGAGCAGCGTGAACTTTGGTGCCTCCTGCGGCAGAGCATACTGTGGCCGCAAAATCAGCGACAACAGCACGCCCTTGTGCCGTGGCGAGAACCAGCCGCGTGCGAGGCGCCCGTGCCCATCGCCCTGAAACTCCGTGACGACCACCGTGCCATCCGCGGCGCCCGCCGCCGCGAGTTTCTTGGCATCCTCATTAGTCGACTGCGTCTCATCGCTGTAGATGATATGCCGGCCCACGACCTCCGTAGTCAGCTGCCGCTCGATTTCGGCGGGCAGCAGCAGGTCGGGTGTCTCCCGCAGATGATAGCCGTTGCGGCTGCGGCTCTCGATGTCATAGCCAGCCTCACGCAGTTCTTTAATATGTTTCCACACCGCTGTCCGCGAGACGCCGAGACGCGAGGCGATTTCCTCGCCCGAGACATAGCCCTCGCCCGCCGTGCGCAGCAGTTCTAATATATCTGTACGCAAAGTGCGTAGCCTCCTTTAACAAAACCTTTCTCATTATAGCATACTCGTGCGCAAACAACAAAAAGACTGCCCCGTAAGGCAGTCAATAAAAAGACTTATTTATGGTCCTCAAAATGCGTGAGGTTGAACTTAGGCTCGGTGGCTGGTTTATGTGTAGCGCCGCCTGCTGTTTCCTCACTGGACTCCGGCTTATCATCGGCCTCACCACCATTGTCCTCTGGCACCTCCGGCGCATCAGACGCATCAGGGGCCGCCTCGGTCTCTGGTGCCTCGGGAGCCACGGCCGGCTCCGTTAGCGTCAGCGGCGTCACCGCAGGTTTGCCCGTATCATCGTCCTTATGCTCCTCGTCATCACCGAGAGGCGGTTCCTTGATATGCCCCGTCTCCATGAGTTCTTCGAGCTGTTTCGCGCTCAACGTCTCATACTCGAGGAGGGCCTGCGCGATGAGTTCGAGCTTGTCGCTGTTCTCTTGGAGAATCGTACGGCAGGCCTCGTAGGCTTCATCCATGTAGCGGCGCACCTCTTTGTCGATGTCGCTGGCGACCTCCTCGGAGTAGTTGCGCTGATGGTTGAAATCCCGCCCCAGGAATACCTGGTGGTTCGGGCTCTCGCCGTAGGAAATGGGGCCGAGCATCTCACTCATACCGTACTGCATGACCATGCTGCGCGCGATGCGCGAGGCCTGCTGGATATCGGCCGAAGCACCCGTGCTGATTTCCTTGAGCATAAGTTCCTCGGCCACGCGGCCACCCATAGCCACCTTCAGCCGGTCCATGAGTTCCGTACGCGTGGCGTAGGAGCGGTCTTCCTTTGGCAGCATGAGCGTGTAGCCGCCCGCACGGCCACGCGGGATAATCGTGACCTTGTGCACGGGGTCGGCATGCTTGAGCATCATGCCCACGAGCGTATGACCACCCTCATGGTAGGCCGTGAGGCGCTTTTCCTCCTCACTCATCACGTGCGAGCGGCGCTCAGGGCCAGCCATGACGCGCTCGATGGATTCCTCGAGCTCCGCCATATTGATTTGCTTTTTATCACGGCGCGCCGAGAGCAGCGCCGCTTCATTGACGAGGTTGCTGAGGTCAGCACCCGTAAAGCCCGGCGTACGGCGGGCGAGAATATCGAGATCCACATCATCGGCGATGGGTTTGCCCTTGCAGTGCACCTTGAGGATGGCCAGGCGGCCACGCACATCGGGTTTATCGACGACAATCTGCCGGTCAAAGCGTCCCGGACGCATGAGCGCAGGATCGAGGATATCGGGACGGTTCGTTGCCGCCATGATGATGATACCCTCGTTGGCCGCAAAACCGTCCATCTCGACGAGCAACTGGTTCAACGTCTGCTCACGCTCGTCGTGACCGCCGCCGACGCCCGCGCCGCGTTGACGGCCCACGGCATCAATCTCATCGATAAAGACGATACAGGGGGCGTTCTTCTTGGCCTGGGTAAAGAGGTCACGCACACGCGAGGCGCCGACACCTACAAACATCTCCACAAAATCCGAACCGGAAATCGAGAAGAAAGGCACGCCCGCCTCGCCTGCTACCGCGCGGGCCAGCAGGGTTTTACCAGTACCCGGAGGGCCAAAGAGCAGGACACCTTTCGGGATGCGGGCACCGAGGTCGTTATACTTTTTCGGATGTTTGAGGAACTCGACGACTTCTTCGAGCTCCTGCTTCGCCTCATCGGCCCCCGCCACGTCCTTGAAGTTGACCTTGATTTTATCCGCACCGCTCATGCGCGCCCGGCTCTTGCCGAACGACATCACGCGGCCACCGCCGCCCTGCGTCTGCTGCATGATAAAATACCAGGCGCCGATGAGCAGCACGATGGGTATGATGGTCGAGAACATCGTCGACCACCAGGGCGGCTCGGGCGGGTTCTCGGCCGCAATCTCTACGTGCTTATCCGTCAAATGCTGGTAGAGGCTGGGGTCATTGTTGGGATAGTCCGGCGTCACCGTCGTGAACTCCGTGCCATCCGCCAGCGTGCCCCGGATATTGTTTTGCACGAGCACGACCTTGCTGACCTGCCCCTCGTCCAGTTGCTGCAGGAAGGTCGTGTATTCTATTTCATTCCGCGTGGTCTGCTTCGTCGAGAAATAATCGATGAGCGAAATGGCCACCAAGATTATGAGCAGGTAGAACCCTACATTGCGCAGAAAATTATTCAATCCCTTAACCTCCTTACGGCTGCTCCTTCAGCTATTAGTCCTCGTTTTGATAGACCGAGCGCTTCAACACCCCGACATAAGGCAGGTTACGGTACTTCTCGGCATAGTCGAGGCCATAACCCACGAGGAACTCATCCGGCACCGTAAAACCGCAGTAGTCAATATCCACATCCACCGTGCGGCGCGACGGTTTCGAGAAGAGGGCACAGAGTTTCACGGATTTCGGCTTGCGGGCAGCGAAATATTTCTTGAGGTAGTGCATCGTCGTACCCGAGTCGATAATATCCTCAATGACAATCAGATGCTTGCCCTCGATATCATAGTCGAGGTCTTTGAGGATTTTCACCGTGCCGCTCGTCGACGTGCTGTTGCCATAACTGGAGGCAATCATAAAGTCGAAGTTGATGGGCAGCTTGATTTGCCGCACGAGGTCCGTATAGAACACCACCGCGCCCTTCAGGATGCCGACGCAGAAAATATCCTCGTCAAAATCTTTATAATCGGCCGTAATCTGGGCACCGAGATCGGCAATACGCTTTTGCAGCTGTTCCTCCGAATAAAATACTTTCTCGATGTCCTGATCCATATCCTTACTTACCATAGGTCATGCCTCTCTTTTCTGTAAAACCGCCCTGGGGCAGTCGTATGCTGATAATATTGGTTATCTTATAGCTTAATCGATTCGGCCTGACCTGTCAATCCTGTAGAGGATGATTTATGCTCTGCTCAAACGTCAGCTGTCCCTGCCGTACGCGCGCCAGCCAGTGATGCGGCAGCTGCTGTTGGCTGCCACGGCCTGTCTGCACCATTTGCCGCAGACGCTCGACCGCCTCGAAGGGCAAATCCGTGAGACTGCCCGTGGCCTCGCGCCAGCAGGCGCGCAGGACCAGCCGCTGTCGGGCTGGAGGCAGCGCGCGCAAAGCGCGGCAGTCCAGCGGCAGCTCTACCTGCGGCAGGGCCTCCGCCAGCACGCTCTGGGCATCCCCCGCCAAGGCTGCGAGCTGGCAGAGCGCCTGCGTGATACGTGGGTTGTAGGCAGCCCTGAGTTCTGGCAGGAGCTCGAGGCGCACGCGGTTGCGCAGACAGTCTGGCTCGTCGTTCGTCGCATCCTCGCGCGGCGTTAAATGTACCAGCTGGAGATAGGCGCGTATCTGCGCCTTCGTCACACCGAGGAAAGGCCGGATAATCCGGCCGCGCCGGGGCCGGATACCCGCGAGACCCGTGAGCCCTGCGCCCCGCAGGACGTGCATGAGTACGGTCTCGGCCTGGTCATCAGCGTGATGTGCCGTCGCGATAACGTCCATTCCCTGCGCCACGCGCACGCGCTCCAGAAAGGCATAACGCAGCTCGCGCCCCATCGTCTCCAGTGACTGTCCGGCGGCCTGCGCCGCCTGCGGCACATCCGCCGCCTCGATAATACAGGGCAGTGCGCGCGCCGCGCAGTAATCACGCACAAAACGCGCATCAGCCGCTGAGGCCTCGCCCCGGATACCGTGCTCGAAATGTGCGACACACAGGCGCAAGTCATAACTCGCCCGCAACTGACGCAAAACCTCTACGAGCGCCAATGAGTCCGGCCCGCCCGAACAGGCCACGACCATGCCCAGTCCCGGCCGCAGCAGCGCCTCCCGCGCGCAGAACTGTGCCACCTGCTGCACAAAGCCCGCCATGCCCATAATTTCTCACCAACTCTACAAATAGAAAAAGCACTCTCAAAAAGAGTGCTCATGATTTACCATTACGAACGTCTGGAACCGCGACCGCCGCGCTTGGAATCCGTCTTGCGGCGCAAATCCGTCAAACGGGCATCGCTGTCCTTGAGGAAACGTGAGAGCTTGTCCTCGAATGAAGGGTCAGTCGGACGACCACCGCGATGGAAGTCGCGGCCCCCGTGCATGCGCGGGGCATGCGGCGCTGGCTGTGCATTGCTCTCTGCTGCCTGTGGCTGCAAAGCTTTGAGGGAAAGGCCAATCTTACCACGCTCATCAATGCTCAGCACCTTGACCTGCACCTTCTGGCTTTCCTGCAGGAAATCGTGAACATCTTTGACATAAACGTCTGCTACTTCTGAGATGTGGACGAGTCCTGTTTTACCCTCGGGCAGCTCCACAAAAGCACCAAAATTCGTGATGCCGGTGACGACGCCTTCCACAACACTGCCAACTTCAATGGACAAGTTAATACTTCCTCCTTATACGCAGCTCCAAATACACGGCCTATTATACGCTTGTTTTCTCGGCAGTGTCAAGCAGGCAAAAAATTTACTGTTTCGCCCGTTTATCCGGTCCCGAACTGTAAGGCAGCTCATCATGCCGCGTCATGCCCAGCTCCTCACGGGCGAGTTTCTCGATGTAATCCAGCTTGCCCAGATTCTCTTTCTCCTGACGCAGCTGCTCGTTCTCCTGCTGCGCGGCAGCCAGGCGCGCCTCGGCTGCCGCCTGGTCCTGCTCCAGCTGGTGCAGATGCCCCTGCTGGGAAAAGAGAATGCTGGAAAAATAAACAATCACCAGTAACAGGAGGGCGCTAAACCAGCTAAAATGCCACTGGCGTCGCACTTTGCGCTTTCGCATCTCATCATCCTTCCTGTCTGGTTCCTTACTGATAAGCTTAACTATTAACCCTGATACTTATTTTTCCGACCACTGGAAGTAGTCGGTCGTCGCGATGCGGCGGTAAACGGAGTTGCAATGCGGGCAATGGAAATGGTCTTTGACGTTCTCCATGTCCGGCTTGCCATCCACGATGCGCACCGGCTGCCCCTCCACAAAGTCCATGAGTTCGCCGCAACGCGGGCACTCACACTGGCCATTGGCGTCTTTATGCAGTTCCATCGGCTCAATATCGCCCGTGCGCAGGAGCTTATGCTCCTTAGGCTCCTGTACAGCCTTCTGCCGCCACTCCTCGGGCAGCGGGAACTCATCAAAGAACCCCGAGCGCAATAATTCCTGAAAATACACGTTACAATGGTCACAGATATATTTCGGCAAAGTTGAGGACATATCCACCTGACCGTTACTCACCGCTACCGCCCCGCCCGAACGGTAACGCAGCACCCTGCCGCAATGTGGGCAGATATAGACCTGCTCTAGTTTTATTACACTCATAGCTTTCACCATCTAAGCACGGCGCTCTGCCGTTAAAGGCTGGAATGTAGGCCACCCCCGCCCAAACCATCATAATTCGTTAAAGTAGATAATTCCGCATCGGCATACAAAAAACCTGCTTGCAGGCGGGGAAATTTCACATTTTCCCTGTAGTTGACAACGCCATCAGTACCCGCTGAGCAATCTGCCGTGCCGCCTGAGGGCAGGCACAAGCAAGGGCATGGTCACGCATAGGCTGCAAACGCGCCGTGCTCAGCATTTCCTGCACGGCGGGTGCGATACGTTCCCCCGGATGGAGCCAGACAGCAGCCCCGTGCCGCGTAGCGTAGACGGCATTCTCCGTCTCCGGCCCCGGGATAGGATCGTGCAAGAGCAAGGGCACCCCGAGCACAAAGGCCTCGCTCATCGTCAAAGCCCCCGGCTTCGTGATGATGAGGTCTGAGGCCCGCATGAGCGCATGTGCCTGCTCCGTATACCCCCAGACGCGCACCGTATGCACGGAGCGTTTGGCAAAGGCCTGCACGCGGGCACAGAGGCGCTGGTTACGTCCCGCCACGACGAGCAACGTGAGCGGTCCCGGCAGAGCCTCGAGCTCCTGGAGCGTCTTGTCGATGCCCCCCAGTCCCAGACCACCGCCCATAAGCAGTACCACGGCCTGCCCTAGTGGCAGGCCCAGCTGCTGCCGCAGCACAGACTGCGCCGGTAAAGCGGCCAAATCCGGGTCGACGGGAATGCCCGTGACAAAAAGCTGCTCCGCCGCGAAGCCGCGCCGCTCCATCGCCGCCGCCATCGAGGGCAGCGCCATAAAGTACTGGTCAACACCAGCATAGAGCCAAATCTGATGCAGTGAGTAATCCGTCATCACCGCCGACAACTGAAAGTACGCACCCGTGCGCCGCTTTAGCAGGGCCGCTGCTCCCTCGGGGAACGGATGCGTACACACGATAGCATCGGGATGCCAGCGGGCCACGAGCCGCCGCATGACGGGCAACATAACCCAGGCAAATGCCTGTTGCACAATGGTGCCCCCCGACTCTCCGCCCGAGGCGCGGTAAAACACATCGTAGATATTCGGAATCAGCGCGAGCATGACGAGATAGATTTCCTTCATCAGCCAATGCAGCACCGCCGTCTCGCGGCTCATAAAATCCACAATCTGCAACTGTACATCCGGCTGTTGACGCCGCAGCTCTGCCGCTACGGCCTCAGCGGCCTTGATATGACCCGAACCAATCGAGGCGGTCATGATGAGGATACGTTTGCTGCTCATTACTGCCGCCTCTCATAGTCTTGCCCATACATGTTTTTTATTTTAGCACATTTTAGGCCGTTAGGCCACCATCTAATGACCAAACGGCCCCCGTGACGAAGCTGGCCTGTGACGAAAGCAAAAACGTGATGACGTGCGCGGCCTCCTCGGGCGTGCCGATACGCCCTAGCGGATAGACCGATGCCATATCCCGCAGGCCCGCCGCAGGGTCCGGCATGGCTTGCAGCTGCTTTTGCGTGAGCGGCGTCATGATATCGCCGGGCGCGATGGCATTGACGCGCACGCCACGATGAGCCGCCTCCAGTGCCAGTGCCCGCGTGAACATGACCACAGCGCCCTTGCTCGCGCAGTAGGCCGTACAGCAGTAGTTCCCTGCACGCCCGCATCCGAGGCTACGTTGACGATGCTGCCGCGCATGCGGTAGAGCTCGGGCAAAGCCGCCTGACAGAGGTACATGGTGCCCTTGACGTTCGTAGCGAGCACCGCGTCGAGCTGCGCGGGCGTCACCGTCTCGAGCGCCCCCTCGCAGTAGATACCCGCCGAGCACACGAGCCCCGTGAGCTGACCAAAGCACGTGAGCGTCTGCTGCACCGCCCGCTGGCAAGCCTCCGGCTGGCTGACATCGCCCGCCACAAAAGCCGCCTGCACCGAGCCCAGTTTCCGGAGCGCCGCTGCGCCCCGCGTCTCATCACGCCCCATGAGCATGACCTGCGCGCCCTGCGCCAAAAGTTCCCTGGCGGTGGCCAGACCGATACCCGAAGTACCACCTGAAATTAACACGACCTGCTGTTCTGCCATAGACACTCCTTCACCCCAAATAAAAACCAGGCCTCCGCAATGCGGAAGCCCGGTCTGATGTATGCTCTACCTGATAATTAGGCGTTAACAGCATCTTTCAGAGCTTTGCCAGCTTTGAACACAGGGTTCTTGGACGCGGCAATCTGAATGGTTGCACCCGTTGCCGGATTGCGGCCCGTACGAGCAGCGCGATCCTTCGTCTCGAACGTGCCAAAGCCAATCAGCTGTACTTTGTCACCTGCGACGAGCGCTTCCTGTACCGTTGCGAACAGGGCGTTGATTGCCTTCTCCGCATCCTTCTTCGTCATAGCCGTTTTTTCTGCTACACTAGCTACCAATTCAGTCTTATTCACAGTCGTAGCCTCCTTAAAATTTTAGCCTTCTCCGGCAGCGTGTCGTCCCTGTGGAACTGTCTCTGCCTGCTTATCAAAATTTAGCAGAAAACCCTTGAAAAATCAAGGGTTTTCGCAAAAAAAGCACTATTTTTACAAAAAAATTTACTATTTTTTACTAGTGATTACTCTTTTTTCATTAAATGTGGGACAAAAAGCGTGGTTAAATGGTCGATGTCGCTCTGGCGGTCGAGCTCATAGAGCGGAATCTCGCGGATACTCTCGTCAGGCATAGCAAGGTTGTGGACGTAAAGCACAGGGTATTCATCGCCATAGAGTTCCATGAGCTGGAGCTTCGTATCCGAGGCGATACCCTGATGCCAAATCTGCGTGATGATGAGGCTCTGCGCAGGCGCCTGCTGAAACGTAGCCACATCGCCCGCATCGATGATGGTCAAGCCCTCCACCGGGTCGATGCCGAGCGCCGTATACATGACCTCGACAAAACTCATACCCGGCAAAATCTCCAGCTGCACCTCCGGGTGGTCCGCCGCCAGCTCTCTGAGCAGCACTACCGTGCGCTCGGCCACCAGCGGACTGCCCGGCACGGCGTAGACGACATCCTGCTGCGCCGCCCGCTGAAGGACATCCCGTGCAATAGCCGTGTAGAGTGCCTCAAAGTCCGCCGCCTTTTCGTACCAGGCGTCATAGGTCGTGTAGTGGAGCCCGGCCGCATCGAGGGCCGCCACGGTGGGATGGATGCGCGTGCGCAGGATGAGCGCGCCTGCCGCCTGCATAAGCTCCCACACCTCGCGGGTAATCAGCCCCGCCCGGCCAGGCCCCAGTCCTACCACGGTTAATTTTGCCATTATACTGCCTCCTGTTGCTGTGCCTGCGGGATTTTCTGCAAGGCTGCCTCATCCCCCGCCATGAGCATGAGAATATAGGTCGCATAGTTCGTGATGTTCGCCTGCTCGCGAGTCCCCGCTTGAAAGCGGTAGCCCTTGCCGCCCTTGAGGGGCTGCATACGCCGCCCAAACGCCTTATCAAGCCGCAGAAGTGACTGTACGGGTAGTTTGTGCCCCTCCGCGAGCAGGAAGTCGAGCGCCTGCGGCTGCTGCGTAACCCCTGTGAGCCAGAGCTCACGCGCATAATTTTTGATGCGGGCAATGCTCAAGAGCCGCAGGACAGGCTTAGTCGGCTCGCCAAAGCGGTCTACGAGCTCATCTAAGAGCTCGCACACCTCATCATTCGTACGCAGCGCCGCGATGCGCTGATAGATTTCGATTTTGTGCATAGCATCGTCAATATAGCCGCCATCGATATAGGCCTCGGTATGCAGATTGATGGTCGGCTCCGGCCGCTCTTCCACCACAGGCTTTTCGCCCTTTTGCAGTTTCTCTACGGCCTCCTCGAGCAGTTTGCAGTACATCTCAAAGCCCACACTCGCGATATGGCCGTGCTGCTGCGAACCGAGCAAATTACCCGCGCCACGGATTTCGAGGTCGCGCATGGCGATTTTAAAGCCCGCCCCGAGCTCCGCGAACTCCTTCATGGCCTGCAACCGCTTCTCCGCCGTCTCCGTGAGGATTTTATCCGCCTGATAGACGAAATAGGCAAAAGCCATATGATGCGAGCGTCCCACGCGCCCACGCATCTGGTAGAGCTGGGAGAGGCCGAAATGGTCCGCATTGTAGACGATAATCGTGTTCGCGTTCGCTACGTCGAGGCCATTCTCCACGATGGAGGTCGCGAGCAGGATATCCGCCTGTCCCTCGTAGAAATCCATCATCACACGCTCGAGCACTTCCTCGGGCATCTGCCCGTGCGCCGTCTGGATGCGCGCCTCGGGCACGATGTCCTGCAAATGCTCCCGCATGCGGTCGATGGTATCCACGCGGTTATAGATAAAGTAAATCTGCCCGCCGCGCTTGATTTCGCGGCGGATAGCATTGGCCATGACCGCATCGTTATTCTCCACCACATAGGTCTGCACGGGGAAACGCTCGGCCGGCGGCGTCTCGATGATACTCATATCGCGCGCGCCCACAAGTGACATATGCAGAGTGCGCGGAATCGGCGTGGCCGAAAGCGTGAGCACGTCGATTCCCGCCGCCAGGCTGCGGATTTTATCCTTTTGCTTGACGCCGAAACGCTGCTCCTCGTCGACGATGAGCAGGCCCAAGTCCTTGAATTTTACCTTGTGCTGGTTGAGGATGGCGTGTGTGCCGATAAGGATATCGACCTTGCCCGCCGCCAATTTCTCCAGCGTGGCCTTTTGCTCACGTGCCGTGCGGAAACGGCAGATGACATCGACCTTCGGCAGGAAATCATGGAACCGTGCCGTAAAGGTCTGGTAATGCTGCATGGCGAGCACTGTCGTCGGCACGAGCACAGCTACCTGTTTGCCGTCCATAGCCGCCTTGTAGGCCGCGCGGATAGCCACCTCGGTTTTGCCGAAGCCCACGTCACCGCAAAGCAGGCGGTCCATCGGTTTCGGCTGCTCCATATCGCGTTTGATTTCCCTGATGGCCTGCAACTGGTCGTCCGTCTCCTGATAGGGGAACGCATCCTCGAACTCATGCTGCGTACTGTCATCTGGCGAGAACGCGAAGCCCGTGGCCTGCTTGCGTTTGGCATAGATGGCGATGAGCTTTTTCGCGATATCCTCCACGGATTTTTTCGCACGTGCCTTGGCCTTGACCCATTCCGTGCCGCCCATGCGGTGCAGACGCGGTACCTCCCCCTCCGTGCCGATGTATTTTTGCAGCAGCTGCACCTGGTCGGTGGGCACATAAAGCTTATCATCGCCTCCGTATTTGATGTGCAGATAGTCGCGATGGATACCACCGACCTCGAGCGTCACCACGCCGAGATACTTGCCGATGCCATGGTTCACATGCACGACGTAATCGCCAGGCTTGATTTCGCGGAAATGCGCAATGCGTTCGCCCTTGGGAGCGCGCGGGGCCGTGCGTCTTTTCGTCCGGCCAAAGATATCCTTCTCCGTAACGACAACCAGACGGTCGCCCGTCATTTCAAAGCCGCTGGCCAGCATACCGATTTGGATATTGAGGCAGTTATCCCGCAGGGCTGTACCCGCAGGCTGCACGAGGGCCGGCAACTGATGCCGCGCCAAAGTCTCGCGCAACTGGTCGGCTTTTTCCTTCGTGCTGAGCAGCAGGAGCACGCGCTGTTTGGCCGTCAGCCAGCGCTGCGCCTCATTCTCCAGCAAATCCATCTGCCGCTGGAACGGCGTCATATTGATAGCCGAGAAACTAATAGTGGCCTGGGGCTCGGCACCATGCACCTGTTGCAGCATGAGCGTCGCATAGACCACACGGTTGCCTGCGGCCGCCGCGAGCAATTCCTCCCATTGGAAAATCCTGCCCTTGAGCTCCGGCGTCTCTTTCAAGGCCGTGCGGATAGCCTCGCGGATACGCAGCGGTTCGTCAAAAATCACCGTGCCCTGACCCGCAAGATAGCTCAAGAACAACGCGGGCTTGCCCGCCGCATCCGTACGCGCCAGCGGCATAATCACCGCCTCGCTCACGTTGCGGATAGAGCGCTTCGTCGCCACGTCAAACTCGCGCAGAGAGTCGATTTCATCATCAAAGAACTCCAGACGCAACGGGTGTTCACCGTTGAGGGGGAACACGTCGACGATGCCGCCGCGCGCACTGAACTGACCGCGCGTCTCCACCTCATCCGCCGCTTCATAGCCGAGTTGGACGAGCCGTGCCAGTAAATCTTCCCGCGCCAGCACATCGCCCAGCCGCACCGTGAGGGAGAGCCGCTCAAAGTCCTGACGGCTCATGCCCTGCTGTACTGCCGCATCAGCCGTAGCGAGTACGATGACTGGCTCCTGCCGCACGAGCCGTCCCAGCACCTCCATGCGCCGCGCCGCACGCTCAATACTGCTGGCCGCCGCCTGCAACTCGAGCACTGCCAGCTCGGGCAAGGGCAGCACCGGCACCTCGGGCAGCAGTCCCTGCAAATCTTCCTGCCAGGCCGTCAGGGCAGGCAGGTCATGCACGATGATGACAACCGGCCGCGTGAGCTCACAGCTGGCCGCAAAAACCGCATGCTTAAAAGCACCGCCGAGACCATAGGCCAGGGTCTCCGCCGGTGCTCCTGTGAGCTGCGCGCGCAATTTTTGTACGGCCACGTCCTCACGTAGGGCGGCAAACAACGAATCCATGTCAACACTCCAAACTATCGGGACGCCTCTCCGGCGTCAACAAAACGCCAAAAGGGGACCGTCAGTGCGCCGCGCACTGATAGTCCCTTACTGGCTATACATTTTCTTGTACTATCTTAGCCCTAATTCCCCGGCACGTCAAGCAGCGGCCCCGGCTGCCAAACCGCCTCGCGCAGGCACGCCGGCCCCAGCTGGCGCAAATCCGCCGCCGTACTCATGGGCAGCACGCAGCTGCTGCCGCAGTCCTGGCATTCCAACAGCACATGGTCGCCCAAAATTCCCGCCGAGAGTGCGTGACTGCCGCAGGTACAGCTGAGCTGCTCCTGCGCCACGAGGTCATGCAGTTTGTTCATGGCCGCGAGCAGACGCTGCTGCCGCTCCATGAACAAATCCCCTTCCTCGGGATGCAGCGCATCATACTCCGCCGCATTGAAATCGAGGAACTCCGCAATGGCCTGCCATTTGCCGATATAGCCGAGCTCAAAATGGTCCTGCTCACAGTAGAGCTTTTGGAAACGCAGCCGCCGCAGCTGCCGCCAGGTAAAACGCTGCTGCACCTTTTTGCCGCAGACCCCACAGGGGATGCTCAGCTCGAGGCCCTGCTTAGGCCGCATGACATACGAGGCCAAAGCATGCCCACAGTTCTCACAATGAAAGGTGCGCTCCTGCTGCCCCATAAACAACGGGATATCCAACAGCTGTACCTTGCCACAGTCGGGGCAATAGAACGCTGCCGCACACACCGTATCGATCAGCATCGTGCTCCCCCCTCTCGCGCCGTCAGCTGTCCGTACAGTTTCTCATACTTTTACTTACCTAGTTCGCCAACTGTGCGCCAATTCCTGCCGTGCAACAAATAAAAAAGCGGACAAACTGCGCGTTTGTCCACAAAATTTTCGTTATACTGTTTTAAATTCTCACTGCTGCGCCAAAGCGGCTTTGACAAAGTCGCGGAACAGCGGATGCGGGTTATTCGGACGGGATTTCAGTTCAGGATGTGCCTGCGTCGCCACGAACCAGGGATGGTCCTGCACCTCAATCATCTCGACGAGGCTGTCATCGGGCAGCGTGCCCGCGATGACGAGGCCCTTCGCCGTGAGGGCTTCACGGTACTGGTTGTTGAACTCGTAGCGATGGCGGTGGCGCTCCGCAATATCCGTCGTGCCATAGGCCGCATAGGCATGCGTATCCAAAGCCAGCTTGCAGGGATAGGAACCGAGGCGCATCGTGCCGCCCTTGTTCTCAATGCCCTGCTGCGACTCCATGAGGTCGATGACGGGATGCGTCGTCTCCTCGTCGAACTCGGAGCTGTTGGCGTCCGTCATGCCGCAGACATGCCGCGCGAACTCGATGACTGCGCACTGCATGCCGAGGCAGAGACCGAGGAACGGCAGTTTATGCTCACGCGCATACTGGATAGCCTTGATTTTGCCCTCGACGCCGCGGTCGCCGAAACCGCCCGGTACGAGAATGCCCTTGCAGCCGACGAATACCTCAGCCAAATCCGTCTCGGGGTCCTCGATTTCCTCCGCGTTGACCCAGTGGATTTTCACCTGCGCATCGTTGGCGATACCGCCGTGGTGCAGAGCCTCCGTGACGGAGATATAGGCATCGGGCAGCTCAACGTACTTGCCAACCACCGCAACTTTGACCTTTTTGCTGGGGTGATTGATTTTGTAGACCATCTGCTCCCAGGCGGACATATCCGCCGGGCCGTAGTCCATGTTGAGTTTTTGCAGCGCGATTTTATCGAGGCCCTCTTTCTGCATCATCAGCGGCACCTCGTAAATCGTCGAGGCCGTGCGGTTCTCGATAACCGCCTCAGGCTCCACGTCGCAGAACATGGCGATTTTGTTCTTCATATCCTGCGTGATGGTCTTTTCCGTGCGGCAGACGAGAATATCGGGATGGATACCGATGGCGCGCAGTTCCTTGACGCTGTGCTGGGTCGGCTTCGTCTTGAGCTCACCGGCCGCCGAGATATACGGCAGCAGCGTTACGTGGATATAGAGCGTGTCGTTTTTGCCGACTTCTTTTTTCACCTGACGGATAGCCTCGAGGAACGGCTGACTCTCGATATCACCGACCGTACCGCCGATTTCCGTGATGACGACGTCCGCGCCGTCCGCCTTCGCCACGTCGTAGACCTTCTGCTTGATTTCGTTCGTGATGTGCGGGATGACCTGCACTGTAGAGCCGAGGTACTCACCGCGGCGCTCTTTGCCGATGACGGAGGAGTAGACCTTGCCCGTCGTGATGTTGGAATTCTTCGTGAGGTTGATATCGATGAAACGCTCGTAATGGCCCAGGTCGAGGTCCGTCTCCGCACCATCGTCCGTCACGAAAACCTCACCGTGCTGGTAGGGGCTCATCGTGCCCGGGTCGATGTTGATGTACGGGTCGAACTTCTGAATCGTCACCTTGAGGCCACGGCTCTTGAGCAAACGGCCCAGCGAAGCTGCGGTAATGCCCTTGCCCAGTGAAGAAACCACGCCACCGGTAACGAAAATATACTTTGCCATGAAATTGCCTCCTGCTACTCTTGCAAACACATGAAGAATATTTTACCCCCTATGGGGATAGACGTCAATACGGCAAAAGATTACTCCTGGATGCTTTCGAGTTTTTTCTTGCGGTCACTGCTGGCCTTGGCAGCTGCCTTGCTCACCGATTTGCGGCGGGCAGCGCTGTGCGAGCGTTTGACCTCGGGCGGGTTCCACTCGGTGAGCCCCCATTTACCCTCACCCTCATAGTGGAAACGGCTGTCCATGTTGATGAGCGTGTAGACCTCGGAGATGGCCGCCGAAAGGTTCTGCACCGGCTTGTGTTTCTTGTCGATGACCTCGAGCACCAAATCCTTGTAGTAGATGGTCTGTCCCGCTTCGGCGAGGATATGGTAAGCGATATCGACTTCTGAGCTGTTGACGAAATCCATGAAAATAACTCCCTTCAATACCTTATCACATATGTTCCGGAGCGGAGACGCCCAGGATACCCAGGGAATGACGGATGACATGCGCCGTCACCTGCACGAGCGCGAGCCGGGCCTCGCCCAGCTCCGCGCCTACGCCCATAATGCGGCACTTGTTGTAGAAACTATGGAAGAGTGCGGCGAGGTCGTAGCTGTAGCGCGCAATCTGCTGCGGCGCATAGTCACGGGCCGCGCGGGCGATGACCTCTGGGTACTCGGCGATTTTCTTGATGAGCTCCACCTCAGCATCCTCTGTGAGCAGATTGAGCTGAGGCGCCTCGCCGAGCTTGAGCCCCGCCTCATCGGCCTGGCGGAAAATACTGCAAATGCGTGCATGCGCATACTGGATGTAGTAAACCGGATTGTCGTTCGAGCGCTTCTTCGCGAGGTCGAGGTCAAAGTCGAGCTGACTGTCGAGCGAACGCATGAGGAAGAAATAGCGCGCCGCATCGGTGCCTACCTCCTCGATAAGCTCGTTCAGCGTGACGCTCTGGCCCGTACGCTTCGACATCTTCACGAGCTCGCCGTCACGGTAGAGGCTCACCATCTGGAGCAACAGCACCGTCAGTTTCTCAGGGTCGTGTCCCAGCGCCTGCATGGCCGCCTTGACGCGCGCGATATAACCGTGGTGGTCGGCACCCCAGATATTGATGAGCCGGTCAAAGCCGCGCTCATATTTGTTATGATGATAGGCGATATCAGCAGCGAGGTAGGTCGGCACCCCGTTATCGCGGATGACCACACGGTCTTTATCGTCACCGTAGGCCGTGGACTTCAACCAGAGCGCACCGCCCTGCTCGTAGATATTGCCGTTATCCTGAAGCTTTTTCACCGCCGCTTCGATGGCTCCTTGATGCAGCGTACGCTCACTGAACCAGTTGTCGATATGCACGTTGAAGCTTGCCAAGTCCTCTTGAAGAATGGCCAGTTTCTCATGGTAAGCAAGGTCTTTGAAAATATCCAGACGTTCCTGCTCAGGCATGTGCAGGTATTTGTCACCGTCTTTATCGATGATACGCTGGGCCGTGTCGACGATATCGGCACCGTGGTAGCCGTTCTCGGGGAACTCCACCTGCTGGCCGAGCAGCTCAAGATAGCGCGCATTGACCGAAGCAGCCAGAATGTTCATCTGGTTGCCTGCATCGTTGATGTAGTACTCGCTCTCCACGGGATAGCCCGCCGCGCGCAACAGATTGACGAGCGCCGAGCCTGCCGCTGCCCCGCGGCCATGCCCAACATGCAAAGGCCCTGTCGGATTCGCACTCACATACTCGACCTGGACTTTCGGCGCGTCCTTGACGGGCAGCTGCCCATAGGCCTCACCCGCCGCAAAAATCTTGCGGAAGTTCTCATAGAACACATCGCCTTTGAGGTAGAAATTCATAAAGCCGGGCCCTGCCACCTGAATATGGTCGAGCCAGTCGCCCTGAATGCGTTCCACCAAAGCCTCAGCAATCTGACGCGGGCTCTTATGGAACACGCGGGCCGACTGCATGGCAAAGTTGGTCGCAAAATCGCCGAACTCCTGCTGCGGCGGCACGGAAAGTTCTACCTGCGGCAGCTCACCTGCGGGGAACACGCCCTCGTCGATAGCCTGCTGCGCGGCAGCCGTAATCGCGGCGGCCAATGTTTCTTTAATAGCCAAAAATCTTTCCTCCAATTATCTCTCTATCAGTTCAATCTATGCCTATCCTCAGGGGCTGTAGCAATCTCGATATGCAGTGTATTCACACTCTGGGGGCGGCCATTGACCGCGAGGTCATAGTCCACATCCACCGTCCCCGACACCGTGCCATAGTCAATGACGAGCCGGTGCGTGCGGCAGGCGAGCTCCAGCGTGCCAAAGGGCGTGCGGTAGTTGCTGCGGCTCTCCTTGTCCGTCTGAAACTCCTGCCGGTGCGTGACCGCGCCCTGCCGCACGAGCGTCAGGGAGTCCGCGCCGATTTTCAGCACGGTTGAGGTCTTTTCCCCCTTGCCGTTACCGAGGGCCTGGTCATCATAGAGCACATAGTGCATACCGTTGCGGCTGTAGTGCCGCCCCTCGGCCAGCATGTTGATGGTATCGTTCTCGCCATCCAGGCCGCGTTGCGAGCCCGTGACGCGTACCACTACGCGGTGCATATCTGCCAATCTCCACGCCTCCTGCAAAAAATCAATACTGCCTTTTATTATAGCCGAGCCGCCCGCATTTGCCAACAAAAATTTTCACTATGCGTCACACGCCAGCCCGCCCCACACAGAAAAAAGCACCGCGCATGGCGGTGCTTGGTAAAACTCTGATAATCAGACTTTGAATTTCTGTACCTCGGCGGCGAGGTCGGTAGCCTGCTCGGCCAGCGTACGCGTAGCGGCGGCGATTTCCTCGCTCGAAGCCGACTGCTCCTCGGTCGTCGCGGAGACCGACTGGGCCTGCGCGGCGTTGTGGTCGCTGATTTCCTTGATGCTGTCAGCGGCCTGCTGCATATCCTGCGCCCCAGCTGCCACCTCGGACATCACTGTGGAGAACTCGTTGATGCCGCCCGCGAGAGCCTCGATGGCCACGCGGATGGACTCGAACACACCATCGGCCTGCTGCACGGACTCGCGGCTGGCGTTGACGCTGTTCACGCTCGCGTCGCTCGCGGTCACGGCCTCCTTCATATCGTTCTGGATGGTCGTGACGAGCTCGGCAATCTGCTGCGTGGAGTTCGCACTTTCCTCAGCCAGCTTGCGCACCTCATCGGCGACGACCGCAAAACCGCGGCCCGCTTCACCGGCACGTGCTGCCTCGATGGCGGCGTTGAGTGCGAGCAGATTTGTCTGCTCGGCAATGCCCGAAATCATGCCGACGATTTCGCCGATTTTTTCGGAGCTCTTGTCGAGTTTATCGACCACCCGCTGCACCGTATCCGTCGCGGCGCTGATTTTATCCATCGCCGCCACGACCTGCTGGATGGAGTCACGGCCCTGCTGTACGCTGTCGACCGTCATATTCGTGACCGTCACGAGCGCATTGGCGTTATCAGATGCCGTCTGCGTCTGACTCGCAATCGTCTGCGTAGTCTCATCGGCACTCGTGGCCGCCTCAGACTGCTTGTTGATACCATCGGTCATGTCGACCATGATTTGCGCCGTCTGGCTCGCGGCATCTGCCGTCTGATGCGAGGCCGCCGTGAGCTCCTCCGCCGAGGCGGAGAGTTTCTGCGAGTGGTCGGAGATATTGGCAATCAGCCCCCGAATCGTCGCACGCATGGAGGCAAAGCCGCGCGAGAGGTCACCGATTTCATCGTTACGGTCGATGACCGTATCCCGCTGACGCAGGTCGCCATCCGCCAGCAGCTTACACTCATCGCGCAGCTGCTCAACTGGCTTGCACATGATACCCGAGATGACCCAGATGAGCGTCGCAATAGCCAAAATCATAATGAGGCCAACGATGCCCATGACCTTAATCAGGCGGTTGGCATCCGCACACACCTCCGCTTTCGGTGCCACCGACACCGCTACCCAGGTACGGTTCGCGAGATGCACCGGCGTCATCACAGCCACGGAGTCGTCGCCCCGCGAGGCCTTATAGTTGGACTGCACCTGCTTATCTTCCTGCAACGCGCGGTTGAAACCATCGACCAGTGCCTGGTCAATTACTTTATCCTCCTGCTGCGTCTTGGTGAGGTCCATCTTGCCCACGGTCTCCGGCAGCTGCGCGTAGGCAATCGTGATACCGCTCTGGTCGGCGATGAACACACGGCCCGTATCAAAATATTTAATCTGGCCAACAATATCCGAGATAGAATCGAGCTCCTTCGTGCCGTAGACCATGCCGATGAGCTCACCCGACGCATTCTTGACCGGATAGCAGATAATCGTGATGAGCTTGCCATTGGAACCAGAGACGGACGGGCCCGTCATGAACGGTTTGCCCGTAGCCTTCACGGCCTTGAAATACTCGCGCGACGCACGGTCCATCGCCTTGTCCTTCTCGTTAAAGGCCTGCCCGTTGAGGTCCATATAGGCAACCATCGCAAAGGCGTTGTTGGTGCGTTTTTGCAGTTCCTGCAAAGCCGCTAACTGCTTGGCATGATCACCACTGGTGATGGCATCATCATACGACAAGTCCTCAATGTAAGTTTCAGATTTCTGAAATTCCCGCTCGATATTCGCCGCTGCCGTCTGACCTATCTGCATGGACAATTCATCCGCATAGCGGAACAGCGCCGAGCTCGACATATAGTAGCTGATGGCGAAGAATACCGCAAAGCTGCCGACGAACAAAGGCAGGAAACCGGCTAAGAACTTGGTCTTTAAACTATTGAGTTTCATGTTTCTCTCCCCTCGCTGGGACTGATACCATACCTGTTATCAATGTCCCGGTGTATACCCCACATTACTTCAACGCAAACAGCTTGCGTGCAGCCCCCATAAACTACCCGCAAACTGTTTCGTTGAACTATTGCGTCCGTGCAGTATATTTTAATTCTGTTCGACTGCAATGTCAATCTCTACCGGATGCCCCCCGACATCCATTTCGACTTGCAGGAACTTGCTGTCGCTGAGCTTAACCTGAAAATTCTCACCGATGGAAAGCGAAGGCGTGGAAATATCGACCTCCAGCCCCATCCCCGAGAGGTTCGTCGCCGCGTTAGCCGTCAGCATGTTGCTCATCTCGGAGATTGCGCTCTGCGCCATCGCATCGAACTCATTCACCGGCATGCCCATCATCATCGTTGAGGCGATGAACTTGGCTGTGTCCAGCGTCATATTATAGACTACATTGCCCCGCAGCTGCTTCGTGAAACCGACAATCACCGAAACGCCCAAACCGATGGTGTGATTATCCTTAACTGTGATATTCGTGCGTTTCGGCTCGGGGAAACCCATCTGCGGTAAAACGGTGGTAAAAGCATCTACGAAAGGATTGACTAATTTAGCATCCATATTATCATTCTCCTTCCGCAAAACCAATATTCATATTGATATCACCAATTCTCGTCTTGGCTGTAATGCGGAAAGTCGTCAACTTCGGGCTGGCAATACGGATGTCGGTACCACAAATCGTACCGGGCGGCGTGATACGGATTTCTTTGTCTTTGAACACATCGTTGATGTTCGAAACGCCACGGCCTACGATGATGTTGGCCGCCTCCTCCACGGAGTCGCTGGCCTCCTCCTCAGTCACGTCAGCCAGACTGTCCTTATCCAGCATAATCATGCAGAACTTCCGCATCGTCTCCTCGCCCATATAGACGATGGCACGGCCCACAGGATAACCTGTGAGCCCGATGATGACGGCGATACCGCTCACCTCGAGGAAACGGCGATCCTCCAGCTCCAGTGTGATTTCACTATGCACGCCCACTAGGCTGAACAATCCCTGCTGCAAAGCACGCAGGAAGGGTTTCGCATACGATTCACGCAATACAGCTACCTTACCTGCTTTATTTTGGCAGAGAATCATTAAAGTGTCAATGAGATCATTCGTGTTGACGGGTTTTTGCAGGAAAGCCGAAATACCCGCGTCACGGCCCCGCGACACGAGGCTCGCATCCTTCATGGCACTGATCATGACGATTTTGGCCTCGGGATCGATGGCGTGAATACGCTGGCTGCACTCGATGCCGTCGGCATCAGGCAGGTTCATATCCATCGTGATGACCGCTGGATTATACTGCTGGTACAGCTCCACGGCTTCTGCCGCATTCTTGGCCATCGCCACCACGTCAAAATTTGTTTTCGCGAGATTACTCTTCAGCATTGCGCGACTGATCTTGGAATCATCCACGATCATGACTTTAACTTTCTCCACAAATGCTCACCTGCTTCTCTATATTCACAATCTATTCCCTGATAAACACCCTGGTCCCAAGCGGGCCATAGGCCCTATACATCGCTCTCTAATTTCTTTCGCTAAATGGGGAGAAAATCCCTGCTAACGCGCAAAGATTTAGCAAACTTTTTTCCGCACGCAAAAGCCCTGCTCTCACGTTTGACATGAGAACAGGGCTCGCTTAGCAGTAAAGCCTGCACAATTTATTTCTGGGGTTTCTCACCGGGGATATCTTTGATGGCTTCTTCGCCGCGCTGACCCGTGCGGATACGTACCGCATCCTTGAGCTCCGAGACGAAAATCTTGCCATCACCGAACTGACCCGTACGCAGCACTTTCTGCGCCGTCTCCAGCACCTTCTCCACGGGGATTTCCGTCACGACCGTCTCGATTTTTATTTTCGGTACGAGATTGATGTCATAGGTACGGCCGCGGTAAACCTCCTGATGCCCCTTCTGCAAGCCGCAGCCAAACACCTGGCTCACGGTCATGCCGAGCACGCCGATGCCGTTAAGGGCATCTTTGAGCTCGTCGAGCTTGCTGGAACGCGTGATGATTTCGATTTTAGTAATTGCCATATTACTCATCAACCTTTCTCTGGCGTCATATCCGCATGCAATACGGTATTAGCTAGTAATTCGCCAGAAGCATCGAGAGTTCCTTCATACGGGCTGCCCGTGAGCACAGAACGCGCATAGCCGCGCTCGCCATGCTCCACGATATCGAGACCGGAGATTTCCTCCGCCTCATCCGCACGCATCGGCGTAATCCGGTTGACAATCTGATAGAGGATGAACGAGCCGATAATACCGAGGGCAAAGGCGACGACCACGGAGACGCACTGCGCAAACAGCAGATGCGCATCGCCGTAGAACAGGCCGTCCGCACCATCGGGGTTGATGGCCGTCGTAGCCCAGAGGCCCGTGGCAATGGAGCCCCAGGTACCACCGATACCGTGGATACCAAAAGCATCGAGCGAGTCATCGTAACCGAGTTTGACCTTCAGCACGGACACCGCGAAGTAGCAGACTACACCGGCGACCAGACCGATGATGACAGCCGGCATCGGTGCCACGAAACCAGCGGCCGGCGTGATAGCCACAAGGCCGGCGATGCAGCCCGAGGCCGCGCCCATGATGGTCGGCTTGCCGTTGATTTTCCACTCGACGAGTACCCAGGAAACCGTAGCGGCGGCGGCAGCAGCCTGCGTCACTACGAAAGCGTTAGCGGCGAGTGCATTCGCACCGAGCGCACTGCCCGCGTTGAAACCGAACCAGCCAAACCACAGCAACGTAGCACCGAGCACAATCATCGGCACGTTATGCGGCAGCATGGCCGTCTTGCCATAGCCGCGGCGATGACCAAGCAGGATGCAGAGCGTCAGGCCTGACACACCGGAGAGGATATGAATGACGAGGCCGCCGGCGAAGTCGAGGGCACCGAGCTGAGCGAGGAAACCGCCGCCCCAGACCCAGTGAGCCATCGGGTTATAGATAAAGATAGCCCAGAGCAGGATGAACAGAGCAAAGCCCGCGAACTTCATGCGCTCAGCGAAAGCACCCGTGATGAGGGCCGGCGTGATGACGGCGAACATGCACTGGAACGCCACGAAAGCGAGCTCTGGGATCGTGCCGTTCTCGAGGACATTCATACCAACACCCGCGAGCCCGACTTTGTCCAGCGCGCCGATGAAACCATTGATATCCGTACCGAACGTCATCGCATAGCCGAGGATGACCCACTCCACAGAAATCATCGCCACAATAAAGAAGCTCTGCATGATGGTGGTCAGTACGTTCTTACTGCGAACCATGCCGCCATAGAAGAAGGCCAGGCCCGGCGTCATGATAAAGACGAGGGCGGCACTGATGAGTACCCAGGCGGTATCTCCCGAATCAATCATAAATACCCAATCCTTTCTCAATATATAGTAACACTACGGTATGAATGCGGCTGCAAAAAAAAGGCGCCCTCCCCGCCCGCAGAGCTAAGCCCTGTGGGGTAGAGATGGACGCCTTTGTCCTATGCAGCTTTGACAGACCATCAGGGAGGCCGGGGATGAAAAGAGAAAAACCCTGCAAGAAAACCATCACTGGTATCTTGCAGGGCTCCGTTGCCTCTTGCTGATACATTAGATTATAGTATACCTTATACAGGCTGTCAATATAAATCATAATGTATACATGTGGGCACTATGATAAATCAGATATTACTTTTGCCTACAGCATCATAAGTAGCCTGTATTGATGCACTCGGTTCCTTATCCAGCAGGCTCACCAGCCAGATGGCCAGCAGGCTCAGCACAAAGCCCGGCACAATTTCGTAGAGGCCGAACCAGGCGAACTGCTTCCAGATAAGCACGGTGAGGCCGCCCACGATGATGCCGGCCACGACACCGTTGCGCGTCGTGCGCCGCCAAAAGAGGCTCATGAGGATAGCCGGGCCAAACGCTGCGCCGAAGCCCGCCCAGGCATAAGACACCATATCAAGGATAAAACTGTTCGGGTTCAACCCGATAAAGATGGCCAGCGAGGCAATCACCAGCACCGAGGCGCGTGAAATCCACACGAGCTCCACCTGGTCGGAGTTCTTGCGCAACAGCGTGCGGTAAAAGTCCTGCGCAAAGGCCGAGGCCGCCACCAAAAGCTGCGACGAAGCCGTACTCATGATGGCTGCGAGCACCGCCGAGAGGATGAGCCCCGCAATCACCGGCGGGAACAGCGTATTCGTGAGCACGAGGAACACCGTCTCCGAGGCCGTGCCCACCAAGGGCGTCGTCAGGAACACGCGTCCCACCATGCCAACAGCCACCGCCGCAAGCATAGACAAAATGACCCACGACATCGCGATATGCGTGGCCTGACCGATTTCTTTCGTACTGCGCACGGCCATGAAGCGCACGAGGATATGCGGCTGACCGAAATAGCCGATACCCCAGGCGAGCAGGGAAATGAGCTCGATGACGCCCATCGTCGTGCCGTCCGGTTTCGTGAGCGGCTGCAAGAGCGAGCTGTCTACCTGATTGAGCGCCGTCATAACCTGACCGAAACCGCCCATCGTCATCGCCGCCGTAACCGGCACGACGAGGATAGCAAAAAACATCATCACGCCCTGAATGAAATCCGTGCGCGACACCGCGAGGAACCCGCCCACGAGCGTATAGAACACCACTGAGCCCGCACCGATAAAGATGGCGTACTGATAGGGCACGCCGAAGACCGTTTCAAAGAGCCGCCCTGCCGAGACGAACCCCGAAGACGTATAGATAATGAAGAAAATCAAAATAAAAATCGCCGGTACGATACGCAAGATACCCGATTCATCCTCGAAACGGTTCTGCAAGAACTCCGGCAGCGTCAGCGCGTTCTTGGCGAGCTCGGTATAGCGGCGCAGGCGCGCGGCCACGAAATGCCAGTTGGCCCAGGTGCCGAGACAGATACCCACGGCAATCCAGCCCGCGTTGAGCCCCGCCACATAGGCCATGCCCGGCACGCCCATGAGCATCCAGCCGCTCATATCCGAGGCCTCCGCACTCATCGAGGTCACCCAGGCCCCCAGCTTGCGGTTGCCGAGGAAATAGTCACTCATATTGCGCGTGCGGCGGTAATAATAAACGCCAATAGCCATCATGAGCCCGATATAGAGCACAAACATATTGATGACGACGAGGTCATTAGTCACACAGATTCCTTCCTTCTACACTTCACAACTATCCCCCACCTACGGCGCGTGGGGAACAATGTTACAACACAAGCTTTATTATAGATGATTTGCTTGTTGCTTGGCAATACTTTTCTATATAGGAACTATGATTTTTCTGTCATATTAAACAAACGAATAAAAAAAGGCTTGCCAACTAAAGCCAAGTCCTGTATAATTGCTAAGGTTTGATTGAAACTACCCAGACGCAGGCAAGTGTTACCTCGCGGTAACACAACGCACTGCGCTCTTTTGGTGCGTCTAAATTAGGGAGGAACAACTATGCAGAAATATGATGTAGCCATTATCGGCGGCGGCCCGGCCGGTGTCTTCGCGGGCTATGAGCTCATCGAAAAGCGCCCCGACCTCAAAATTCTCATTTGCGAAAGCGGCAAAGACATCTATCATCGCGTCTGCCCCATCTCGGCGGGCAAGGTCAAGAGCTGCATCGGCTGCAAACCGTGCAGCATCATGCGCGGCTTTGGCGGTGCGGGTGCCTTCTCCGACGGCAAATACAATTTCACTACGCAGTTCGGCGGCTGGCTCAACGAGTACCTGCCCGACGACGAGGTCATGAACCTCATCAAATACGTCGACCAAATCAACATGAAGCACGGCGCCCCCGCCCAGGTCTATACGACAAAGGGCTCCGACATCGGCCGCCGCGCCCTCGCCTACGACCTGCACCTGCTCTCCGCCAGCGTGCGTCATCTCGGTACCGAGAACAATCTGCATATGCTCGAGCAGACCTACGAATACCTCAAGGACAAAATCGAATTTCGCTTTGAATGCCCCGTCGCGCATATCAATACCAGCGGTACAGGCGACAACGAAATCGAGCTCGAAGATGGCACGAAAATCGCGGCCGAATACCTCATCGTAGCCCCGGGCCGCGCCGGTGCCGAGTGGTTCAGCGACGAATGCGACCGCATCGGCCTGCCGCAGGAAAACAACCGCGTGGACGTAGGCGTGCGCGTCGAGACGCCCGACGCCGTCTGGGACGACATCACGAGCCAGGTCTACGAGGCCAAGCTCGTCTACCGCACGAAGCGCTACGGCGATATGGTGCGCACGTTCTGCATGAACCCGCACGGCCACGTGGTCATGGAGAACACGGACGGCATCGTGACGGTCAACGGCCACTCCTACAGCGACCCAAAACTGCAAAGCCACAACACGAACTTCGCCATTCTCGTCTCGAACCACTTCACCGAGCCGTTCAAAGCACCGCACCAGTACGGCAAACGCATCGCTTCTTTCTCGAACATGCTCGGCGGCGGTATCATCGTACAGCGCTTCGGGGACCTGCTCAAAGGCCGCCGCACCAACGCGCATCGCCTAAGCAAGAGTTTCACGCGCCCGACCCTCGCAGCCACTCCGGGTGACCTCTCGCTCGTCCTGCCGAAACGTCACCTCGACAACATCATCGAGATGATTCAGGCCCTCGACCACGTAGCTCCCGGCATGACCAACGACGACACCCTGCTCTACGGCGTTGAGGTAAAATTCTACAGTTCGCGTGTCGTGCTCACCAAGGAACTCGAGACCAAACACAAGAACATCTTCGCCATCGGCGACGGCGCCGGTGTCACCCGAGGCCTCTCGCAGGCCGGCGCCAGTGGCGTCTACGTCGCCCGCACGATTTTAAAGCGTCTCGCCAAATAAAAAAAGTTATGCACAGAAACGGCCCGCTATCCACAGCGATAGCGGGCCTCTTTGTGGTTAACTCTATGCAGTTAAAGTTATCTACAGTCTATCAGAGATAACGCAACCAGACGTAGACGGTCGAAATCGCGATGCTCATGAGCATGAGCGGGAACGCGACTTTCATGAAACCGAGGAAAGAAATCTGCTTGCCGCGCTGGGCCGCCATCGAGGCCACGACCACGTTGGCACTGGCGCCGATGAGCGTGCCGTTGCCGCCTAGGCAGGCACCGAGTGAGAGCGACCACCATAGCGGGTCGAGGTTGCTCATGCCCATCGCGCCCATATCCTGGATGAGCGGGATAAGCGTAGCCACGAACGGGATGTTATCGATAAAGGACGAGGCGATAGCGCTCATCCAGAGGATGAGGAAGGCCGTAGCCTCCGTGCTGCCGTGTGTGAGCGCGATAGCCGCCGCCGCGAGGTCTTTGATAACGCCCGTCTCCACGAGCGCGCCGACGAGCACGAACAGGCCCGCGAAGAAGAAGATGGCCGTCCACTCCACCTTGGAGAGCACTTTGGCAATCATCGTCTCGTTGCGCGTGTAGGTGATGAGCAGCAAAACGCCCGCGCCCAAAAGCGCCGCTGTAGCCGTCTGCAAGCCCAGCGTATCATGCAGCACAAAGAGGCTGATCGTGAAGAAAATCACCGCGAGGCATTTCTTGAGCAGCACCGGATTGGCAATCTGGCTCTTGGCATTCAGCCGCATGACCTGCGCCTGCAAATCGGGTGAAGTCTTGAGCTTTTTGCCGTAGATAGCGATGAGCACGAGCTCCGTCACGATGAAGATGAGCACAGCAATGCCCGTGAGGTTCCAAACAAAATCCATAAAGTTCAGACCTACGGCACTGCCAATCATGATATTCGGCGGGTCACCGATGAGCGTGGCCGTGCCGCCGATGTTCGAGGCCAAAATCTGCGAGAACAGATATGGCTTCACATCGACCTTGAGCTGGGCCGTGATGCTGAACGTGATGGGCACGGTGAGCAGCACCGTCGTCACGTTGTCGAGCAGGGCCGAGCAGACCATCGTGAGCGCCGAGAGCGCCACAAGCAGCGCGATGGGACGCGCCTTGACTTTCTTCGCCGCCCAGATGGCGAGGAAGTTAAAGAGCCCGGTCTCGCTCGTGATGTTGACAATAATCATCATACCGATGAGCAGACCCAGCGTATTGAAGTCAATATGGCTGATGGCCGTCTGCTGGTCGAGGATACCGCAGAAAAGCATGAGCATCGCACCCACGATACCCACGATGGTGCGGTGCACCTTTTCGGAAATAATCAAGGCATAGGCCGCCACGAAGATGATAACGGCCACGGTGGTACTACTTAGCACATTGTCCCCTTCTCTCTCGCCCTCACTGGAGCGCTTAATCATTTAATTTTAAAGCAACGCTGAAATACAGCGTTGCTTACAGTCACAGCTGATATTTCGGCTGGATGACGATGTTCTCGCCCTCCCGCTTGATTTGGTAGGTGAAATGTGAGGCGCCCTTTTGCGCGAGCTGCAAACGCAGCTGCAACAGCTGCCGCCCGAGTTCCTGCATGAGCGCCGGATGGAACCCCGCCTGACGGAAGTCCGCCGGTGGCTCAAAATCGCCCTGCGCCTTAGCCGCCTGTTTGGCCTTTTTCTCCGCGGCCATGAACTGGTCCTCGACGCTCGACTCCTCCACCCAGTTTTTCAGCATATCTTTATCGCTTAAATTCTTGGGAATTTTCGCCATCAATCTGCCTTCTCTCTGGCTTATCTACTTACTTCTTCTGCACCTTCGCCCAGGTATCACGCAGGCCCACGACGCGGTTGAACACGAGGTGCTCCGGCGTCGTATCAGGGTCGACGACAAAATAGCCGATGCGCAGGAACTGGTAATGCGTACCCGCCGCCGTCAAATGCACGGACGGCTCGATTTTCGCGTCTTTAATGACCTCGAGCGAATGCTGGTTCAGCGCCGCGATGAAATCACTCGGCACGTTGCCGTTCTCATCCGTCTCGCAGAGGTAATCGTAGAGCCTTACCTCGCAGTCGAGCGCCGTCTTGGCCGCTACCCACTGAATGGTACCCTTGATTTTACGGCCCGCCGTAGCACCGCCCGTCTTGGAGTCGGGGTCCGCCGTGCAGTGCAGCTCCGTGATGTTGCCCGCTGCATCCTTGATGACCTCATCACATTTGATGATATAGGCATGCTTCAGACGTACCTCGCCGCCCGGTTTCAGACGGAAGAATTTCTTCGGCGCGTCCTCCAAAAAGTCATCGCGGTCAATCCAGATTTCCCGGCTGAACGGCACATAGCGCGTACCGCCGTGCATGGGGTTGTTGTCCGCGAGCAGCCACTCCTGCTTGTCCTCAGGATAGTTCGTGATGACGACTTTCAGCGGATGCAGCACAGCCATGACGCGATTCGCGTGCTCGTTGAGGTCCTCACGCACGCAGTGCTCGAGCATCGCCACATCGACGAGACTGTCTGCCTTCGCAACGCCGATTTCCTCACAGAAATTGCGGATGGAGGCCGGTGTATAGCCACGGCGGCGCAGACCGCAAATCGTCGGCATGCGCGGGTCATCCCAGCCGCTCACGTAATGCTCCTCCACGAGCTGACGCAGTTTGCGCTTGCTCGTGACCGTGTTCGTGAGGTTCAGGCGCGCGAACTCAATCTGGCGCGGCCGCGTGTTCGGGTCGAAATCCAGCGAGTCGAGCAGCCAGTCGTAGAACGGGCGGTGAATCTCAAACTCCAGCGTGCAGATGGAGTGCGTGATGCCCTCGATGGCATCGGAGAGCGGGTGCGCGAAATCGTACATCGGGTAGATGCACCATTTGTCGCCCGTGCGGTGATGCGCCACATGCGCGATGCGGTAGATGACCGGGTCGCGCATGACGATATTCGGCGACGCCATATCGATTTTCGCGCGCAGCACCTTCTCGCCATCCGCGAACTCGCCCGCCTTCATGCGCTGGAACAGGGCGAGGTTCTCCGCCACGCTGCGGTTACGGTACGGGCTTTCCTTGCCCGCCTCGGTCAGCGTGCCGCGGTAGGCCTTAATCTCCTCGGCCGAGAGATCGTCGACATAGGCGAGGCCTTTCTCGATAAGCTTCACCGCGAAGTCAAACAGCTGGTCGAAATAGTCCGAAGCATAGAATTTGCGGTCGCCCCAGCTAAAGCCCAGCCACTTGATATCCTCCTGGATGGAGTCCACATACTCCGTGTCCTCTTTCGTGGGGTTCGTATCATCGAGGCGCAAATTGCAAAGGCCGTGATATTTCTCCGCCGTGCCGAAGTTCAGGCAGATGGATTTCGCATGGCCCACATGCAAATAGCCGTTCGGCTCGGGCGGGAAACGGGTATGAATACCGTCCGTATACTTGCCCTGCGCGAGGTCCTCGTCGATGGCGTTGTGAATGAAATTAGATGACTGCTGCTCTGCCATGTTTTATTCCTACCCTTCATTTTCTTTGGGAAATAAATTGCTTCAATATATATCTATAGTATCTGGTGTGGCGCATTTCTGCTGCACGTAGCTCTGCAAACGTACCAATCCCTCAGCCACCCCCGGCTGCTGCGGGAGATACTTGATGATGAGGTCGATATAGCCGCGTTCCACGATGCGCTGGAGCGTCCAGCTGAAATTGATATCATAGACCCACATAAGGCGCACGATTTTGCGGTCACCCTGCGTTCTGAGCTTGCGATAGTCCGCCTGTTTGCCCGCCTGGAAATCCGCAATGAACTGCGGGCTGATACTCTGCTCCGCCGTCTGCTTGATGAACTTCGGCGCCTCCTCAGCATGCTCAGGCGCGATAAAGGGCGCGAGCACGCGATAGATATCGAGCTTGTCCGCATCGCGCAACAATTTAGCAAAGAGCCGGGCCCGCTTATCCTCTGTCAGCGCGATGGTTTTCTTGTTATGGTTGCCAATCGCAAAACGCACCAGTGTCCGGTCAGCCTCACTCAGCTGCTGCATGAGCGGCAGCTCCGCGAGCACTTTCAGACCGAGGTCTGCGTGGTCCTCCGACTGCGCATCGTTGAAGGTCTGATACAAGCTGTACTGACGGAACCGCCCCACATCGTGGAACAGGCCCATGATTTCTGCGAGCTGTACATCGTGCTCGTTTAACCCCAGATGCTGTGCGAGCTCGACGGCAATTTTCGTCACATAGCCCGTATGTATTTCCTTAATGCGAATGCCCTGCATGACCTCAGCGTCATCCGTATGGAACGACTGCATGTACTGTGACATCCAGGTGTGCATTGCGCGCAAAAGTTCCTGCAAAAAGTGTCAACCTTCTTCCCGCGTATCCCTTATTGGCATACTAATGCTATCATTATACACCCATGCGCACGGGGGTGCAACGCAAAAAGGCCGCCCGCAGGCAGCCTTTAGTATATGCAATGGTGACGCGTACGGGATTCGAACCCATGAAGCCGCCGTGAAAGGGCGGTGTCTTAACCACTTGACCAACGCGCCGTGGCTCCTCGAGCAGGATTCGAACCTGCGACAGCCTGATTAACAGTCAGGTGCTCTACCGGCTGAGCTATCGAGGAATAACTAACATCAACGCTCATGCGTTAACGAAGATATTATAAAGCATCCGCCTGCATAATGCAAGCATTTTTTATTTGTTATACGAAAAGGGCCACCCTTGCGGGCAGCCCTTCGTTTATAGGGAAAATGAAAGTAACGTGTTGTCGATTTGGTGCAATTAGAACAGGAAGTTCACGCGGCCGAACATGTTGTGTACGTCTTTGCCGGTGTCGAGGTACTCGCCATCGCCATAGCGGAGCGTAACAATCGTGTTCGCGAACGGCACGAAGTTGCCGCCAATCTCCCAACCTTTCTCACCGTTGTTGCGGTCGAGGTTGATGACATCCCACGGGCTGCTGACGAAAGCGTTGCGGCCGAAGTGACGGTAAGCCACCCACACACCGTACGTGCCGGCGTTCTGCAGCTGCGAGCCCTTGTAGTTGAGCTCCACGGAACCAGCCTTCTGGTAATAGTCAGCTTTAGCATTCTCAGCATAGAAGCCCTTCAGCCCCCAGTTGTGGTCGAACTGATAGCTGCCTTTGCCCGTCCAGATGTTGGCATCATCCGTCTTGCTCTTAGCATAGCTGCCAGCCGAGAAGTAGTTGTCCATGTTGTCGGCACCGAGATGATAGTACGCACCCGCAGCGCTGAACTTACCCTGGTTGTAGCCAACATGCACATACTGCGTGTCAGCTGCCGTATCCGTACTGTCGTAATGGCCATCCAGATTATAACGGCCGGCACCAATCTGCGCGTTCCAGCCCTGAGCCGGCAGATAACCGACCTCAACACCGGAGAGCACGTTATCGGTGATCGTGTCCGGATCCGGGAACTCGTACTTACCAGCCATATAACGCATGTTGCCATAGTGGCCCTCAGCCCAGACACGCTTCAGAGCTACATTGCCCTTGTCCTCAGCTTCATCCCCCGGCTTCGTAGCGGAGTCGTTATCGAGCTTCGTGTTGGCATCGAGACGAGCTTTCACATGCCAGTTCTGGTTGACCTCAGCATCCGGCAGCAAACGGAGCAGCAGGTTGTTACGGCTATCATATACGTCCGTATCGCTGTCCTTGTTGATGTAGTGCTGGAACGTGTACTCAGCCGTGCCATGCCAAGCAACCTTGTCCGCGTTGCGCTCGAGGTTAGCTACGCGCACGCCGAGGTTGTTGAGCTCATCGGAGAACTCAGCCGCCAGTTTGTCGATGAGCGCCTTGTCTGCACCGTTGACGTTGCCCGCGCTGGACTTCGCCATAGCTTTAGCTACCATCTGGGCCATCTCGTAGCGCGTGATGTTCTTGTTGCCCTGGAAGGTCGAATCCCCATAACCTTCGATGACACCATCCTGCGCCAGCTGGCTTACAGCGTCATAAGCCCAGTGATCGCTCGGCACATCGCTGAACGGGTTGGCAGCAGCAAACGTCGTGCTGGCAGCACCGAGAACCAGTGCAGCGGTGAGTGCGGATACCATAGTTTTTTTCATTTGGTTTATCCCCCTAAAAACATCTCTTGCCCGCAGCGCAATTACGAGTTCCCCTGTTTCCTCGTTACTCGCATTTGGGCGTTAACTGGTGTGTTCCTTTATGGAACTGTTACCAGTATACCATAGGCTTCACGCCCATGCAAGAGCAAACGCGAAATTTCTTTCATATTTTCTATTATTTCCCCGAAAGAGCAAGCAAAACGGCCTCATTTTTATGCAAAACGAGACCGTCATCAGCTTTTATTCAGTTAGTGTTTCCTTAGCGTGGGATACCTGCCCGGCGCGAGCCAAAGGGGTAAATGCGGAACCCCAGCCGCTCGGCCAAGGTGCGGAAATCATCTACCGCCATCTGCCGCCCCGCGTAGAGCGGGATAGCCGCACAGGTACGCGCATCATCCAGCGCGTTGTGGTGATGGAAATCAATATGCAGGAAGTCCCCCACAGTATCGAGCTTGTGGTTAGGCAAATCAGGCCAGGCGCGGCGCGAAATCGTCACCGTATCCGCATAGGCAAAACTCGGCGCCCGCAAATCTGCCGTCTGCAAGCAAGCACGCAACACGCCCATATCAAAGCGCGCATTATGCGCCACCACGATACGACCGGCGAGATGCTCCGCGAGCTCTGGCCAGATGGCCGCAAAGTCCGGCGCCGTCGCCGTATCCTCCCGCGTAATGCCGTGAATCTGCGTATTGAAATAGTTATAGTAGTTCTCAGGCGGCTGGATGAGCGTGTAATAGCTGTCGTAGAACTGCCCATCCCGCACCTCCACCACGGCCACACTGCACGCCGAGTTGCGCGCACTCGTGGCCGTCTCGAAATCTATCGCCGCAAAGTTCATCATCAGTCAGCCCGTTTGCTCTGCAAATACGCATCGATAGACGCGGCGGCCTTGCGGCCCGCCCCCATCGCGAGGATAACCGTGGCGGCCCCCGTCACGATATCACCACCGGCGAAGACGCCAGGTTTCGACGTGGCGCCCGTCGTCTCGTCGGCTTCGATATAGCCGCGTTTATTCGTAGCGAGGCCCTCGGTCGTCTGCGCCACGATGGGGTTAGCCCCCGTGCCGATGGCGATAATCACCGTCTCCATCGGCAGCTCGAACTCCGAGCCCTCGACGGGAATAGGCCGACGGCGGCCCGAGGCGTCGGGCTCGCCGAGTTCCATACGGATGCAGCGCAGGCCCTTGACCCAGCCATTCTCATCGCCGAGCACCTCGACGGGGTTCGTGAGAAACTGGAACTCTATGCCTTCTTCCTTCGCATGGCCGATTTCCTCCAGACGTGCGGGGAGCTCCGCCTCACTGCGGCGGTAGACAATCGTGACCTGCTCCGCGCCGAGACGCAGCGCCGTACGCGCCGCATCCATCGCCACGTTGCCGCCGCCCACGACCGCCACGTGCTTGCCAACCTTCAGCGGCGTCACATGGTTCGGGAAATCATAAGCCTGCATGAGGTTGCAGCGCGTGAGGAACTCATTGGCCGAGTAGACGCCGTTCAGGCTCTCGCCCGGGATATTCTGGAAACGGGGCAGGCCCGCGCCCGTGCCGATGAATACCGCATCAAAGCCCTCATCCTGCATGAGCTCGTCTACCGTAAAGAGCCGTCCCGCCACGGAGTCGAGCTCGATGTTCACACCGAGTTTTTCAATGTTCGCGATTTCCTTCTGCACGACTTTTTCCTTGGGCAGACGGAACTCGGGGATGCCGTAGGAGAGCACACCGCCCGCCTTGTGCAAGGCCTCGAAAATCGTGACCTTGTAGCCCTTTTTCGCGAGGTCACCCGCGCAGGAAAGGCCAGACGGGCCGGCACCGATAACCGCCACTTTTTGTGCGTCAGCCGCCGCCTTAACCGGCTGAACTTCCTCGCCTGCCGCGAGACCACAGTCCGCGACAAAGCGCTCGAGACGGCCGATAGCCACTGCCTCACCCTTTTTCGCGAGGATGCAGTGCTTCTCGCACTGATTCTCCTGCGGGCACACGCGGCCGCAAATTGCGGGCAGGGCGTTGGCCTCCTGAATCTTCGCCAAAGCCCCCTTGAAATCCCGCGCCTTAATCAGTGCGATAAAGGACGGAATATCAATCGAGACTGGGCAGCCCTGACGGCAGAGCGGATTTTTGCAGTGCAGGCAGCGCTCGGCCTCGGCCACCGCCGTCTCCGCATCGTAGCCCAGAGCTACCTCGTCAAAATTATGTGCACGCACGCTCGGCTCCTGCACCGGCATTGCATGTTTCTTCAAGGACAAAGCCATTTCCCGTTACCTCCCCAAACCGATACGGCACACGTGGTCCTTTTCCTCGGCCTCGAGATCGCGATACATACGCTGACGGCTCATGAGGCCCTTGAAATCCACTTTATGCCCGTCAAACTCGGGGCCGTCGACGCAGGCGAATTTCGTCTCGTCGCCCACGGTCACGCGGCAGCCGCCGCACATGCCCGTGCCGTCGACCATAATCGGGTTGAGACTCACAACCGTCGGGATACCCAGTGGCCGCGTCGCATCGGCTACGCTCTTCATCATAATGCAGGGGCCGATAGCCGTAATCTGGCCGATTTTCTCACCGCGGTCCACGAGGGCCTGCACCGCATAGGTCACAAAGCCCTTGATACCGCGTGAACCGTCATCGGTCGTCACGAGGATTTCATCCGTGACTTTTTGCATCTGCTCCTCCATGATGAGGATATCCTTCGTCTTCGCACCCATGATGGCGATGACCTTGTTGCCCGCCTCTTTCATGGCGCGGGCAATCGGGTACGTCGGCGCCACACCGATACCGCCGCCCACAACGACTACCGTGCCATCGAACTTTTTAATCACCGACGGCGTGCCCAGCGGCCCTACGAAATCGAGCAGACTGTCCCCCACCTGCATCGCCGCGAGCTGCATGGTCGAGGCGCCAATCGTCTGGAATACGAGCAAAATCGTGCCCTGCTCACGGTCAAAATCCGCAATCGTCAGCGGGATACGCTCACCCTGCTCGTCAATACGCAAAATGATGAACTGCCCCGGCTGCGCCTTGCGTGCCACGCGCGGTGCCGCAATAGTCATCGCGTAGACATTGGGCGACAGTTCTTCCTTCGCCAAAATTTTAAACATAGTACACTCTCCTAAAAGTGAAACCGAGCAGCTCCACCTGCTCAACGAAGCCGCAAACACCCCTTAGGCAAAAATACCCGCGAGGTAGGCCTCAAGATTAGTTTTGATGGGCATGACATAGAGGCTGGCGTCGTTTTTATCCGCAAAAGCCATGACCTCGCGCGTGAACTCTACGCTCCAGTCAAGCGTGGGCGCAAAACTGCGCGGGAACACCACGTGATTCTTGCGCTCCCAGTAACTCTGCGAACGCCGCGTCATCACCGGCGACACGCCCCAGTAAACCTCCAGCCCCGTGAGCATGTCCGCATACATCTCGAGGTAACGCATATCGTAGAACGGCTGCGTAAAGAACCCAGCTGCCCCCGCCTGCACCTTGCGCTGGATACGGTAACGCTCCTGCGCCATCGAGCTGCGGTACTGGTCGATGCCCGCATAGACCTTGACCTCTGGCATCTCCTCGCGGAACTTGCGGATAACATCGGTGGTCGTAGTCGGATATACCTCGTGCATCATGTCCTGCGGCGGGTCGCCCTGGATGACGAGCACCTCACGGATGTTGTGCTCGCGCAGGTATGACTTCATCGGCAGTTCTGCATCGAGGTCGATATCCATCGCGCGTATATGCGGCATCGCCGTAGGGAACTGCTCCTGAGCCACCGCCGCCCCCTCCCAGCTGCGCATGGGCATGCGCAACAGGTCAGGAATATTGATGACGTCAATCTGCTCACGGTAAGGAGCCACGAGCCCCAAAGCTTCCCGCAGACTAGCCTCGTCCCTCGGAACCAGTTCGACCGATACACGCTTCATAACCAAGCCTCCATCCTGCCCACCATCAATAACTTCTACATTGTAAGATGTTTTCACAAAATTTGCAACCAGACCACTTAGAACAGCCCCGTAATTTTGCCGTTGGCATCAATATCCATATTCTCGGCTGCTGGGTGTTTCGGCAGGCCCGGCATCGTGAGGATGTTGCCCGTAAGCGCAACGATGAATCCGGCGCCGGCAGAGACGCGCAGCTCTTTGACCGTGATGCGGAAGCCCGTGGGACGTCCCAGTTTCGTCGCATCATCGGAGAGCGAGTACTGCGTCTTGGCCATGCACACCGGCATTTTGTCGAGGCCGAGCTCCTCGATTTCTTTGAGCTGCTTCCGCGCCGGGCCCGTGAAGTCTACGCCATCTGCACCATAAACCGTCTTGGCGATAGTCTCAATCTTCTGCGGGATGGTATCATGCACATCGTAGAGTACGTGGAAATGGTTCGGCTGCTTAGTCGCCGCCTCCACCTTCTCCGCGAGTGCGAGACCGCCTTCGCCACCCTTGGCCCAAACCTCGGACAGCGCAACCTCGACGCCATGCTCCTGGCACTTTTTCTCCACAAAAGCCAGCTCCTCCGGCGTATCCGTGGGGAAAGCATTGATGGCCACGACCGCCGGCAAGCCAAAGGCCTGAATGTTCTCAATATGTTTCTCGAGGTTGGCAAGGCCCTTTTCCAGCGCCGCCATATCAACTTTGGTGAGCTCTTTTTTGTCGAGGCCGCCGTGCATCTTCAGCGCGCGCACCGTAGCCACGATAACCACCGCATCGGGATGGAAACCCGCAAAACGACATTTGATGTCGAGGAACTTCTCCGCACCGAGGTCTGCACCGAAACCAGCCTCCGTCACCACATAATCCGCGAATTTCAGCGCGAACTTCGTGGCCATGATACTGTTGCAACCATGCGCGATGTTCGCGAAGGGGCCGCCGTGGATAAAGGCCGGCGTACCCTCGAGCGTCTGCACGAGGTTCGGCTTAATGGCATCTTTGAATAGCAGCGTGAGCGCACCCGTAACGCCGAGTTCCTTGGCGCGCACGGCACGTCCGTCGCGCGTATAGGCCACGATGATTTCGCCGAGACGACGCTTCATATCCTCCAGCCCATCCGCGAGGCAGAGAATAGCCATCATCTCCGAGGCCACCGTGATATCAAAGCCCGTCTCCCGCGGCGTACCATGTGCCTTGCCGCCAAGACCGATAACGACGTGACGCAGTGCGCGGTCGTTGAGGTCGAGCACGCGTTTCCACGTAATGCGGCGCACGTCGATGTCGAGCGCGTTGCCCTGCTGGATATGGTTATCGATGACTGCCGCCAACAGGTTATGCGCCGTCGTAATGGCGTGGAAATCGCCCGTAAAATGCAGGTTGATATCCTCCATCGGCACGACCTGCGCGTAGCCGCCGCCTGCCGCGCCGCCTTTCAGGCCAAAGCAGGGGCCGAGCGAGGGCTCGCGCAGGGCCACGGCCGTCTTTTTGCCCTGACGGTGGAACGCATCCGCGAGGCCGACGCTCGTCGTCGTCTTGCCCTCGCCCGCCGGCGTCGGATTGATGGCCGTCACGAGAATGAGTTTGCCGTTCGGACGGTCTTTGACACGCTGCCACACATCCAGCGCAATCTTGGCCTTATACTTGCCGTAGAGCTCCAAATCGTCCGCCGACAAATCCAGTTTGGCGGCAATGTCCTGAATAGGCTGCATTTTCGCAGCCTGCGCAATTTCCACATCTGTTTTCATCAGTCAATTTCTCCCCTTTTTCTCATCATAATAACGAACAATCAAATAGATAATCCAACTGATTACTGGGAATAATATCCCCATCAAACCAATCAAGAGAGCCTGCATGATACTATTAGTTCTTTGGTATGCGTCTTTAGCCATCCAAATACTAATGAAAAGCGGTACAAGTAAAAATACTAAAAGTATTAATTCCGGTACTCCCATACCGAACATGATGCTCACCTCCTTGCCAGCTGCTGCTCCGCCGCCTGCACGACGTTCTGCATGAGCATGGCTACGGTCAACAGACCGACACCGCCCGGCACGGGGGTAATCGCACCCGCCACCTCGCTCACAGCATCAAAATCCACATCGCCCACGAGCTTCTTCGGCGCAATGCGGTTGATACCCACATCGATGACCGTCGCCCCCGGCTTCACCATGTCAGCCGTGATGAATTGCGGCTTGCCGATGGCCGCCACGAGAATATCCGCCTCGCACGTAATGGCCGCGAGGTCCTGCGTATGGCTGTGGCAGACCGTGACCGTGGCGTTGCGCGACATGAGCAGACTCGCCATCGGCTTGCCTACGATATTGCTACGTCCCACGACGACTGCGCGTTTGCCGTCGATGGGAATGCCTGCGAGCTCCAGCATACGCAAACAGCCTGCGGGAGTGCAGGAGACAAGGCCCGGTTCCCCCGTCACGAGACGCCCCACATTGACTGGATGAAAACCATCCACATCCTTGGCCGGGTCGATGCGGTTGATGACCTCTTTTTCACAGCCACGCAGGCTCTCGGGCAGTGGCAGCTGCACGAGCATACCGTGAATAGCTGTATCCGCATTAAGACGGTCAATCGTAGCGAGCAGTTCCTCGCGCGACGTCGTGGCGGGCAGGTTCACCACCTCAGAATGCAGGCCAATCTGAGCACAGGCCTTGTCCTTGTTGCGCACATAGACCTGCGAGGCGGGGTCATCGCCTACGAGCACGACGGCCAGCCCCGGTGTCACATCGTATTTAGCCTGTATAGCCTTGACGCGCTCCGCCGCCTCGGCCTTGATTTGCTGGGCAAAGACCTTGCCCGACAGGATTTTCGCTGACATAGAACTCCTCCTTTAGCACTCATCATCTCATAGATAAAAGCTCACCCAGGTGCACAGGAAAATCGCCACGGAGACGATACCGTTGCGCATAAAATAAGCCTGGGTAAGACGGGTAAAATCCTGAGGGCTGATAATATGGTGCTGATAGACGAGCGTTGCGGCCGCAATCGCTACGCCCACATAGTAAAACCAGCCCAAGTTAAGCAGCACACCCACAGCCGCAAAGCAGATGATGCAGACCACATGCAGCACCGTCGCGATGCGGAACGCCCCCGCCCCGCCGTAGGATACGGCGAGCGAGTGCAGGCCCTGACTGCGGTCGAACGCCTCATCCTGTGCACCATACATGGCATCGAACGCGCCAATCCACAGCGCCACGGCCACGCAGAGCACAATGAGCGGCAGGGTAATCTGCCCCGAGACGCCGACCCAGCCGCCAGCAGGGGCCATCGCGATGGCGAGACCGAGGAACAGATGCACCCAGCCCGTCACCCGCTTCATATAGGGATAGACCAGACAGGGAATGGCCGCCAGCGGCAGCAGGTAAAGGCAAATCGGCTGTAGCTGCAACACTGCCACCACCATGAGCACGAGGCAGAGCACGATAAAGATTTTCGCCTCGCGCTTGCTGATGCGCCCCGCGACCATCGCGCGGTAGGCCATGCGCGGCTGCTGACTGTCGTATTTGAGGTCGGCGAGGTTGTCCATCGCGAGCGCCGCCGCCCGTCCCGCTGTGATGGCTACGGCAATCCAGACGATATCACAGAACCGGGGATGCCCCCCTGCCGCCAGAAAAGCCGCCATAAAGGCAAAGGGCAAATCAAAAATCGTATGATGCAGCGCCACATTGTTGATGTGCGCTTTTATATCTATCAAGCCATCACTTCCAAATAAAAAAATAGGAGTCAATCGCTGTGCACACAACTCTCAACTCCCATCTAGCAAATCTTCTTAGTCCAGTCCCAACTCGGCCCATTTGGCATCGACGCGGCGGCGGATGTCCTCGCTCATACCGACTTCATCCGGCCACTCGCGGCTATGGCCCTCCTCGGGCCAGGTCTTCGTGGCATCGATGCCGAGCTTCGCACCCCATTTCGCCATGGGCGAGGAATGGTCGAGCACATCGAGCGGCCCATGCACGATTTCGAGGTCGTGCTCCGCGTCGATATTGTTGAACACGCGCCATGCGACCTCACTGATATTCTGCACGTCTACATGTGCGTCGACGACAATAATCATCTTGACGTTCATCATCTGTCCCATGCCCCAGAACGCGTGCATAACCTTGCGCGCCTGCATGGGGTAGGACTTCTTGATGGAGACGATACAGCAATCGTGGAACACGCCCTCCAGCGGCATATTGATGTCGATGACCTCAGGCAGCATCTGCTGCAAGAGCGGCAGGAAAATACGCTCCGTCGCCTTGGCGAGGAAACAGTCCTCCATCGGCGGCTTGCCCACGACCGTAGCACTGTAGATGGCATCTTTGCGGTGCGTGATGGCCGTGATATGGAACACGGGATAGTCATCGGCCAGCGAATAATAGCCTGTGTGGTCACCGAACGGCCCCTCCCGGCGCTGCTCATCGGTGAGCACATAGCCCTCGAGGATAATCTCGGCCGTGGCTGGCACCTGGATATCGACCGTCTTGCACTGCACAAGTTCTACGGGTTTGTGCCGCAGGAATCCGGCAAAGACCATCTCATCCACGTCGCGTGGCAACGGGGCCGTTGCCGCATAGGTCACGACCGGGTCAGTGCCGATGGCCACGGCGCACTCGATGCGGTCGCCACCCAGCGCCTTGGTATCGCGGTAGTTCTCCGCGCCGTTTTTGTGGATATGCCAGTGCATGCCTGTCGTCTGGCTGTCGTATTTTTGCAGGCGGTACATGCCTACGTTGCGTTTGCCCGTGCGTGGATTCTTGGTAAAGACCAGCGGCAACGTCACGAACGGCCCACCGTCCTGCGGCCAGCACTGCAAAATGGGGATTTCATCGAGATTCGGGTGCTCCGTCTCCACGACTTCCTGACAGGGTGCATTTTTCACGTATTTCGGAAAGTTGACCGCATTTTTCAGCTTGGGGATGAGCGAGACCACGCTCATCTTGTTTTTCATCGTCAGATAGGGCAGTTTCAAGAGCTCGCGCAGTTCATCCGCCACATCGTCGAGCTTCTCTACGCCCAGCGCCAGCGCCATGCGCTCATAGCTGCCAAAGGCATTCATGAGTACCGGCATCTTGGAACCCTTGACGTTTTCAAAGAGCAGAGCCACATTTTTGCGTCCCGACATTTTCGACACGCGGTCGGTAATCTCCGTAATTTCCAAATGCGGGTCGACCTCAGTCTGAATACGTTTCAACAGGCCGCGCTGCTCGAGTACCGCGATAAACTCCCGTAAATCCTTATAGGCCAAAGCTTTACCTCCTGCTTAGCGCCGTAAAACAAAACGTACAATCAAATAGCCCACACCATAAAGGGCAATCATCGGCAGGGCAATCATCGTCTGCGTAAACACATCTGGCGTCGGCGTGATGACAGCCGCCACCACGAAGGACAAAAAAATGACTATGCGCATGTGCTTGCCGAGAAAAGCCGACGTCACCAGTCCCAACTTGCCCAGTATTGTAATGACCAACGGCAGCTCAAAGACAAAGCCGAACGGCAGCACAAACCAGATGACAAAGTCGAAATATTTGTTAACCGAAAAAAGCGCCTCGAGTTCATTCGTGCCAAAACCCAGAAAAAACTGAATGGCCGCCGGCAGTACGATAAAGAACGAAAACGCCAAGCCGCAAAAGAAGAGCACGACCGAAGACGGCACGATGATGCCCAGCACCATGCGCTCTGTATGCGTGAGTGCGGGCAGAAAAAAACGCCAGATATGGAAAAAAATTACCGGCAGTGCCAGTAGAAAACCGACAACGATCGCAACTTTCAAATAAGTAAAGAAAGCCTCCGACGGCTGCATATAGTATAGCTTGCCCGCTGGCAACGTCAGATAGTGCATGATGTCGTCGATAAAGTAATAGCCCACGCCACTGCCGATGGCCACGGCGATGAGACATTTGATAATGCGGCTGCGCAGCTCGGTCAGATGTGCCGTCAGCGACATGCTGCCGTCATCCTCCGCCTGCTCCTCTGTTGCGGCTGGTTCCTCTGGGAAATCCTCGTACTCCACAGGTTCCATCGCCGTCGTGGCTGGCACCTGGGAGTCCTTTTTAACTTCTTCCGCCATGAATCTCTCTCACCGCGCTTATTTCTTCTCAGTCGGCTTCTCGGCCAATTCTTTCGGCTGCTCGGTCACATTGAGCATCTGCTCGTCCTTCTTGTCGTCTTCCTTGTTCGCATTCTTGAACTCGCGGATGCTCTGACCGAGGGCCTTGCCCACACCCGGCAATTTGCCCGGGCCAAAGACGACGAGGCCGATAATCAGAATGAGTACGAGCTCTGGTACACCTAAACCAAACATGCTTATTTCCTCCTAAATCCTTAGCATAACCGTTAACAATAACACATGGTTCTATTATACAGGCAGACGGTGAAAATCTCAATCGTTAGCGTCTGCCTCTTGATAAGTATTGTTTATACAAGCAGAAAAAGCAGCCAGAATATACTCTGACTGCTCCTCATTAACTCTGTTTTTGCTCGGGCTGCGCAGCCTCGGTCTGTTTTGTCGTAGTTTGCTGCGTCTGCGCTGTCTGAGCAGGCTGCGCTGCTGCCTGCGACTGCTCCGTAGGATGCGGCTGCGGGCGCACGGCTGTCTTCACTGTCTCCTGCGGTTCATTGATGGCCTGCTGCAACGCCGCCGAAGCACGACGGAACTCACGCATGCCCTTGCCCAGCTGACGGGCTAACTCAGGTAATTTGCCCGGGCCGAACACGATGAGCCCGACGATGAGAATTAAAACGAGTTCGGGAAAGCCGATGCCAAACATAGCGTGTCCTCCATAAATATCGTTAATGCTAATATGATAACTTCATATAGCTGATTTAAAATTCTCTATCGCCGATGAAGTCTGCCACCATGACGAAAGCCTCGCGAATCTCGCTGGGCAACTGGGCGGGCAGGCTGGCCTTGGCCTGAGCCAGGAACTCATCTGCCTTGGCTTTGGCAATCTCCACACCGTCTGTCGCCCGCACGATGGTGAGCGCCCGCTGGGCCATATCCTCAGTCATCTCGGGGTCAGTGACGATGCGCTCGAGCTCAGCTGCATCGGGGCTGACCTCCATCGCACGGATTACCGGCAGCGTAAGGATACCCTGACGGATATCATTGCCCGCCGGCTTGCCCGTCTGGGCCTCGGTCTCGAGGATATCGAGCAGGTCATCCGTAATCTGGAAGGCCATGCCGATGGCGTGTCCGTAGGCCGCCAGCTGCTGTACCTCGGTCTGTGCCATACCGCTGACCTCCGCACCCAGCGCACAACACGTCTCGAGGAAATCCGCCGTCTTTTTCTGGATACGCGCGTAGTAGTCGGCCACATCTCGCGACGCCTGATAGACGTTGCGGTCCTGAATGATTTCGCCAACACTCAGATTGCCCACGAGCTCCGACAACGACTTGAGCACAAAACTGCTGTAGCCTTTGTCGGCTACGAGCGAAAACGCCCGGGCGAAAATGAAATCGCCTGACAATATCGCAATCTGGTTGCCCCATTTAGCATTGACTGTCGCCGAACCACGCCGTGTCGCCGAGGCATCGATGACATCATCGTGCACAAGCGAAGCCGTATGGATGAGCTCCAGCGCCGCCGCCAGCGGCAGCACACGTGCGAGCTCAAAAGCTGGGCCGCCATGCGCGGCCAACAGGCAGAGCGCAGGCCGGATGCGCTTGCCGCCCGATGTGATAAGGTGGCTGCCAATCTCTGTGATGTCCGCCTCAGGCGCGGCCACATCCTGCAGGAGATGCTCCTCCAGCTGCTCCAAATCGCCCTTGATCACATCAAACATGTGCACATCAATCACCTACAAAAAATATTCCAGCATCATCCGAAGCCAGTTAACTGTCATTTATATTGCAACGAGCAAATATCAAACTCATTTATCCATTTTACTACATTTCTCGTTGGTTGTCATGGTTCTTTTTAGCGGCGCTGCGGCGTCACCCCAATATGACCGTAACGGCGTGGCACACGCGCCCGCGGTGGTGCCAGCACCACGCTGAGTGCCATAGCCTGCATAGCCGTTGCCGGCGTAAGGGTAAGCGGCTGGCGCTCCGCCTGCGTACCCGGCAGTTTGGCCTGGCGCAGGTATTCCGCCTCCTCCTGAGCGCGGATGGCGGCTTCCTCGGCCGCACGAGCCGTCTCGTAGGCCGCAGTGTGCATCGCATCAGCCGCCGCTGCCTCGGCCGCTTCCTGCATATTCTGCACCGCCGTGCCCGCCTCGCGATAGACCCGCCCCTCGGCAGGGTCAGCCGGTGCGGGAATATCCCAGACAATTTGCGGCTCTGTTTTCACCTCAGGCTGCTGGCGCTGCTGCTCGGGCCAGGGCGCAGGCGGTGCAGGTGGCAGCTCTACCGGCTGTTGCGGCGCGCTATCACGCGTTTCCCGCTGGCGCTGCGTCTCGGGTGGCTGTTGTGCCCGCGGCTGAGGCTGCCCGCTCCTTTTCGGCACTGGCTTGCGTTTGTTATCGGCTTTATCAAGCAAAAAGAACAACAGAGCGAACAGGAGGAAGACTACAAAATCTCCCATGTGACCGCCTCCTTACTTTGTCGGCGTAGTCGGCTGGAGCTTGCCGCTGCCGCCCGCCTGGCTGATAGCCTGACGCATATCCGTATCGGCCTGCACATTGTTGAGGTTGTAGTAGTCCATGACGCCGAGTTTACCCTCACGCAAGGCCTGTGCCATCGCATGCGGCACCTCGGACTGCGCCTCAACCACCTTGGCCTCCATCTCCTGCGTATAGGCCTTCATCTCCTGTTCCTTGGCCACGGCCATCGCCCGACGCTCCTCGGCCTTGGCCTGCGCAATGCGCTTGTCCGCCTCGGCCTGGTCGGTCTGGAGCTGCGCGCCGATGTTGCGGCCCACATCGACATCCGCGATATCGATGGAGAGGATTTCAAAGGCCGTACCCGCATCGAGCCCCTTGCCGAGTACCGTTTTCGAGATATCATCCGGGTTTGCGAGCACATCGTTATGACTCTCCGAGGAACCCACCGTCGTGACGATACCCTCGCCCACGCGCGCGATAATGGTTGGCTCGCCTGCGCCGCCCACGAGGCGGTCGATATTGGCGCGCACGGTCACGCGTGCCTTGATTTTCAGCTCGATACCATTGCGTGCCACGGCCGAGACAATCGGCGTCTCAATGACCTTCGGATTGACGCTCATCTGCACGGCCTCGAGCACATCGCGGCCAGCAAGGTCGATGGCCGCCGAACGCTCGAACGACAGAGGAATCTGCGCGCGGTGCGCCGCGATGAGCGCATCCACGACTTTATCGACATTACCACCTGCGAGGTAGTGTGCCTCGAGCTGGTTGACCTGCACGTCGAGACCAGCCTTGTTGGCCTTGATGAGCGGCAGGATAATCTTCGCGGGCGGCACGCGGCGCATGCGCATGCCCACAAGCGTGATGATACCCACCCGCACGTCAGCAGCCAAAGCGGAAATCCACAACCCCAATGGCACGAAATGCAGGAAAATCATCACTGCGGCAATAATTAGGACCAACAAGAACCCTGAACCAATCAAAGAACCCATACTACTACCTCCTGTGTAGCTCCATGAATACGTATAAACCATTTGCTTACGCCTCTTCCAGCTTTCGCACGACCACGCGGGCGCCGTTAGCGGCTACCACGCGGATGCGCTCCCCCTTCGGCACAAAGGCACCCTCGGAGACCACATCAACGATACGCTCGCCAATCTGAGCCGAGCCCGCCGGACGCAGTTCCGTCAATACCGTGCCTTCCTGTCCGATGAGCTCACTCTGCGTCTCGGCACTGACAAAACCGCGCTGCGACGTCGAACGGTCATGCAGCACGACCTTGTTCCAGAGACGGCTCGAGGGCAGCTTTTTCACGATAAGCGCAAATCCCGCGATAGCCAGTACGAGAGCGAGGCCCATCGCCGTGAGTGCATCAATATCGCCGCCGAGTGCCAACAGCACGCTATAGAAGAGTGCCGCTACCCCCACGCCCGCGAGCAGGCCCACGGTCGGCATGAGCATTTCCACAATGATGCAGAGGATGCCCACGAGGAAAATGGCGATCTGGTATAAGTCGACAAGCCCCTCGACATAACGGCTGCCCCAGAACACACCCGCCGCCACGAGTCCCAGCATGATACCGCCGCCCATGCCGCCGGTCTTGATTTCCACGAACAACGCGAGGAACATAATGGCCAAAAGCAGTGTCTGCACCACCGGCATGGTCACAAGCTCCATAACAATCCCTCCTTTGGGCACAAAGGCCTTGTTTAATTATTCCATACGTATATGCAAATTTCCTGCAAAGAAAAACAGGGAGGGCCTGAAAGCCTTCCCTGCTAATGCTAAATGCAAAACCACGCGCCTCAAAGTTTGAAGACGCGGATAGCCTCCTGCATACGCTGCGCCTGCTGGGCGAGGGCATTGCTCGCTTTGGCAATTTCCTGCGCCGACGTCTTGCGTTCCTCTGTGGAGGCCGCGATACCTTCCATGTCCTGCGCAATCTGCTGGCTGCTGATATCGAGCTCCGAAATATTACGCTTGACCGCGTCCGTATCCTGCGAGACGCCCGCGATGGCCGCCGCAATCTCCTGCATCTGCGCCGACGTCTGGTCGACGAGGTCGGTGATTTCGCGGAAATTCTGCTTAAGCCCCTCGACGGCCTTGGCACCCTCGGCCACCTGCGTGCGCCCTGACTGCATGGAGTCCACAGCGGCATTCGTGTCCTGCTGGATGCTCTGGATGAGACCCGCAATGCGGCCCGCCGCCTCCTGCGAGGCCTCGGCCAGCTTGCGCACCTCATCGGCCACCACGGAAAAGCCCCGGCCTGCCTCGCCTGCACGCGCCGCCTCGATAGCGGCGTTGAGAGCGAGCAGGTTGGTCTGATCGGCAATCTCCGTAATCGTATCGACAATCTGGCCGATTTCCTGCGAACGCTCGCCCAGTTTGCCCACGATATCGGCCGACGTACGTACCGTACCCTCAACATCTTTCATCTGCTGCACAGCCGTATCGACAGCCTGGTTGCCACCGCCCGCACGTTCCGAGGCCCGGCGCGAGTTGTGCGCCACGCGGTCGGCATTGTGCTGGATATGGTCGATACTGTCGGCCACCTGCCCCATAGCCTGCGTGCTGTCGGCCACCGAGGCCTGCTGCTGCGTCACTGCCGCCGCCGTCGTCTCCATCGTGGCGGCCATCTGCTCGACACCGTTCGCTGACTGCTCCGAGGTGGCCGTGAGTTCCTCCGAAGCCGCCGCCAGCTGTTCTGCGCCCTCGTGGAACGTGCTCATGAGCTTGCTCAGGTTCTCCCGCACACCAAGCAGCGCATTCCACATACGCCCGAACTCGTCACCGCGCTCACGGCCCGCACCGTCATCATGGCTGCGGAAGTCACCGTCTTTCATCGCCTCACAGGCCGCCATCATGCGCTTGAGCTCGCTCGTGATTTCATGCGTGATATAGCCCTGTGCCAGGAACAGCACGATAAAGGCCACCACAGAAATAATCGTCATGAGCGTCTTCGAGCGGGATGCCGCCGCATCATTATCCGTATTCGTCTGCGCCGCAATGGCATCACAGTTATCCTTGAGGTTAGCCAAATCCGTCTTAAGAGCGTTCAACGTCTTGATACCGCGGTCGCCATACAGCTTGCTGGCATCCTCGATTTGCCCTTTGATGGTCAAATCCACCACTGCCAGTGCAGTCTCATGATAGTTTTTCCAATCAGTTTCCGTCTGCTTGATGATGTCCTGCGTATCCGGCTGGCTGCCCAGCAGTTCCTTGTACTTCTCCCAAGCTGCCCCGTAGTCCTGGGCATACTTGTCCTCGATGTCGTTGTGCATCTTCTGATGACGCGAGGGGTCGGCGGTCGCGATGGCCTCCAGCATGGCCGACTGCATCTTGCGCATGTTCAGTTCGTTATCCGCGAGCTCCTGCCGCGCCGGCAAATAGACATTGACCACCGTCGACACATTATCCTGTGACTGACGCAGCGATGAGAAGCCCGTAAACGATACTGCTGCCAGTCCCACAGCTGCCACCAGCACCAGACACAAAATCTTGTAGGCCATACGGACATTGCTCAACCAATTCATAATGTCGCCTCCCATTTCCTAATCCCGCAAGTCCCCCATGTCTTGCGTATACTCCACTTTATATACCTTATTCGGCAAAAGAGACACATCCCCTGCCAAACTTTCCCGAGTGTTTGTGTACCGTTTTACCAGCAATAATTATACGGCATTTTTCCCACTGATATATTATCATAAGGTAAAGGTCTAAAAAAATTGCAGTTTTTCCTAAAAAAATTGCAGACGAAAAGAGCCCGCCTCCGCGAGCTCCATAAAAATGCTATCATGTATATCTCAATGCAGCATACTGCGCACGAGCGTGTTGACCATTTTGCCATCAGCACGGCCCTTGACCTTCGGCATGAGCAGGCCCATAACCTTGCCCATATCCTTCTGCGTCTGTGCGCCTGTCTGCGCCACAGCCTCCTCGACGAGCTTTTTAACCTCAGCCTCGGATAGCTGTGCGGGCAGGTAGTGCATGAGCACGTCAATTTCGGCCTGCGTCTGCTGCACGAGGTCGTCACGACCGCCCTTCTGGAACTCCTCCAGCGAGTCGCGGCGCATCTTGACCTCTTTGCTCAGCACGCCGATGACGGCCTCATCGTCGAGCTCCGTATGACCACCGTCAATCTCGGCCTGACGCACGGCACCGCGCGCGAGGCGAATGACCGCCAGGCGCGTTTTATCGTGCGCCTTCATGGCCTCTTTCATATCTGCTGTCAACTGTTCTTTGATAGACATAGATTTGCCTCCTCCAACATTCCTTTATGCAAAAAGGCACCCGCGAATCTTGCGACTCGCAGGCGCCCTGCTTTAATCAGCCTCTGAACTTGCGTTTACGAGCTGCCTCAGACTTTTTCTTGCGGCGAACGCTCGGTTTCTCGTAGTGCTCACGTTTTCTGACCTCAGCCAGCGTACCAGCTTTCTGGGACATGCGCTTAAAGCGGCGCAGAGCGCTATCGATAGACTCGTTCTTGCCAACTTTGATTTCGTTTGCCATCTATTATTTCCCCCCCTCCACTGTTTTGGGAGTTTGTGTTTCATAACTACACCACAATATTATAACGCAGTAGTACAGTCGTGTCAACACAATTCACCACGCTGCACTCAGCCCGGTGGCCACTGCATGGAACGACCTCCCAGGAGATGGAAATGCAGATGTTTGACACTCTGACCGCCCTCGTCGCCCGTATTGGCCACCACGCGGAAGCCCTTTTCGGCTACGCCCAACTCCTTGGCGAGCTGCGGTATCACATCCGCAAGGATGTGCGCCACGAGCTCCCGGTCCGCATCCGTCAGGGCGAGCACGCTCTCGACGTGCTTCTTCGGGATGACCAGCACATGCACCGGGGCCTGCGGCTCGAGATCCTTGAACGCCACGCATTGCTCATCCTCATAGACAATGCTGGACGGAATCTCATGCTTTGCGATCTTGCAAAAGATACAATCTGCCATCGTAAACACCTCCTTTAAGAACATGGATTGTCCGGGATAAATTTCTTGGACTTTTATACTATTCGCCATCAATCGGCTAATACCTGCCCCCAAAGGCCATCTTTATAACGTTTTTCCATCTTGACTGCATAGATATCGCCGTTCACAACCGACTGGTCCGTGTAGACGCGCACATAGTTGTTAGTCAGGCCATCCGTGATGCCGTCAGTCGTCGTCTCAAATAATACGTCCAGCGTCTGCCCGAGAAACATGCGGTGGAACTCCTCGCTCTTGCGCGCGGCCAACGCCTGCATGCGGTGCACGCGTTCCTTCTTCACCGGCTCGGGCACCTGGTCCTTGCGTGCGGCGGCAGGCGTGCCCGCCCGCCGCGAATACGGAAAAACGTGCATCCGCGCAAAATTCATGCGTGCGACAAAGTCCAAACTTTCCTGGAAGAGCTCCTCCGTCTCCCCGGGGAACCCGACGATAATATCCGTCGAAACCGCGATGCCCGGCACCTCCCGCTCCACGTTGGCGATGAGCCGCGCAAACTCCGCCGTATCATAGTGGCGGTTCATCGCCTGCAAAATCGCATCCGAGCCTGCCTGCAACGGCAGATGCAGATGCGGACAGAACCGCGCATCCTCGCGGATGAGCGCAAAAAGTTCCGGCGAAAGCTCCAATGACTCCAGTGACCCCAGACGCAGACGCCGCAAGCCCGGCACCGCCAGCACGGCACGGCAGGCATCGACAAGCCGCACATCCTCTGCGAGGTCGCGGCCATAGGCGCCGAGATGAATACCGGTGAGCACAATTTCTTTGAATCCCGCTGCCACGAGTTTTTCCGCTTCGCGGCGCACGGCCTCAGGCTGACGCGACTTTACAGGGCCGCGCGCATAGGGAATGATGCAGTACGAGCAGAAATTCTCACAGCCGTCCTCGATTTTGAGGAAGGCCCGCGTGCGCTGCGGCATATCATAGAGCGGAATGTCCTCGAACGTATGCGCCTGCATGATATCGCCTACGGCATCGAGCACCACGCCGTCCTCACGGGCCGCCTGCTCCACGTAGTCGACGATATGCGCACGCTCCTTGGTGCCCAGCACCACGCGCACCCCCTCGATGCCCTTGACATCCTCGGGCGAGACCTGCGCATAACAGCCACAGACCGCAATGATAGCCTGCGGGTTCGCATGCTGGGCGCGGCGCACCATCTGCCGCGATTTACGGTCACTCATACTCGTGACAGAGCAGGTGTTGATGACATAGACCTCCGCCTGCTGTTCAAACGGCACGATGTCATACCCTGCCTGCTTGAACAGGCCCTCCATCGACTCCGTCTCAAACTGGTTCACCTTGCAGCCCAGCGTGGCTAGTGCTACTCTTGGCACGTTAATTTCCTCCTAGATTTTAGTTCCCAAATCTCCATTTTCGTATTGTACGACGGTCAAGGCCGCCACCGCTGCCGTCTCGGCGCGCAAAATACGCGGCCCCAGTGTCACACTGTTACCACCTGCCTGCTCAATCGCCTCGGCTTCTGCCAAAGTAAAACCGCCCTCAGGCCCGATGAGCAGCACAAAGGACTGCACTCCCGCAGCCGCCGCCTTTTGCAGCACGGTCTTGATACCCTGCCGGGTCTCGTTTTCATAGCAAAAGAGCAGGCAGGTCTCCGGCGGCACCGTATGGATGAAAGCCGTCAGCTCCGCGATAGGCGCCACCTCAATCAGGCTCGTACGCCCGCACTGCTTACAGGCCTCATCGGCGATTTTTTGCCAACGGCTCTGCCGCTGTGCGGCCTTTTTCGCCTCATAGCGCACGACACAGTTCTGACTTTTGAGCGGCACCACCCGCACCGCACCGAGCTCCACCGCCTTTTGCACGACAAACTCCATTTTATCGCCTTTGAGCAGACACGGCGCGAGCGTGATGTCAACCGGCGGCTCCGTATCCGCGTCCAGCCGCTCCACCAGCGTAAGTGTAACCGCCGTAGACGAAAACGCCGTCATCGCCATACGTGCGGCCTGACCAGCATCGTCGACTACCGTGACCTCCTGCCCTGGCTTCGCGCGCATGACGTGCATGAGGTGGTGCGCATCCTCGCCCGTGATTTCGATAGTATCCGCGAGCAGGCCACGGTAAAACAGCCGCCTCATGCCTGCGTCCTCCGCGTGATGAGCATCGCGGTCCAACCTTTATCATGCCAGGTCGCGGCCACCTGCAAGCCATGCGCCGTAACCGCCGCCCGCACGTCCTCCTCACGCTCATCGATAATCCCCGAGGCCAGCAGCTGCCCGCCGGGGGCCAAATGCGCATCTAGTTCATCCAGCAGACGAATCACGATATCGGCGATGATGTTCGCAATGATTAGCCCCGCCTGCCCCGTAAAGTTCTGCAGGAGGTCACTCACGCCCGTCTGCACCTGCGTGCTCACGCCGTTCTGCGCGATATTCTCTGCCGCCACGTTCACGGCCAGCCGGTCATAGTCACAGGCCACGACCTCGCCCGCACCGAGCTTGGCCGCCGCAATAGCCAGTACCCCCGAGCCTGTACCCACATCAAAAACGCGCTCCCCTGGCTGTACCAGATGTTCCAGCGCCCGCAGGCACATGGCCGTTGTCGGATGGGTGCCCGTGCCGAAGGCCGCGCCGGGGTCGAGCTGGATAACAATATCATCCGCCGCTGGGGTATACTCCTCCCAACTGGGCTGGATGACGATGTGCTCGCCGACTTTATCGACATGGAAATACTGTTTCCATTTGTCGGCCCAGTCTTCATCCTGCACCATGCGCGTGCTGATGCGGCACGGGCCGTTCTCCAGCCCATCCACCTCCTGCATCCGCTGAATGCGCACCTGTAGACGCTCCAGCCGCCCGTCGAGCTCCTCATCCGCTGGCAGATAGGCCTTGACCGTCACCTCATCGCCGCCCGCCGTGCGCGGGATATCCTCGAAATCCCACAGCCCCGCATCGATGCAGGCGTTGACCTCCTCAGGGTCCTCAATCACCACACCGCCCGCGCCGAGCTGATCAAAAATCTGCGCTACGATATCCACTACCGGCCGCGCCACCACGACACTGACCTCCGCCCATTTCACCGGGCCTCACTCCTTTCAGCACTATCAGTCAAACTATTATACGTTGCCGCCGAACAAAATACAAGGGCACAAAAATAGCCGCATCAAGCCCTGCGGTCTCATGCAGCCATACACTATTTTACGCCACTCCCGTATTGCATTAGATACTATCTATGAGCCGATTAAGCTTTTTATCGAATGTGGCAACTGTTATGTGGTCGACTTTCGCATAGGCATACAACACACAATCAACAAAATCGAGATTTTCCCTGCCATATGTCGTGACTGCTACTTTTATAATATTCATATCGCGACTTTTGATACTATCAAGAAAAGCCAACAGAATATCGGCAAGTTCCCTTCTACCAACTTTGTATACCCTGCTAAGGACATACACAACTTCAACCATTACTTCGATAGTTACATGGGCATCATCCCGTTGAATATACATTTCGGCGCGATTGGCCATCTCCTCATTGTCATTCAACAGATACCGCAGAATCATATTTGCGTCAAGAATGAACATGTTTTGCCTCCGCTGCGTCTGCCCAAGCTTCCTTCTCCCGACTTCTCAAAGCCGGGTTGGCATATTTAGCCAAGGCACCGCGCATATGTGCCTGCGTCGTAGGCGCCGTATCGACAACCTCATCCAGTAGAGTAACAATCACCCGCTGATTGGGTTTCGCCGTAAATGGATTTAAAAAACGTATGGTGTTGCCATCAAAATACCCATCTACTGCCATCATAAATATCACCTCATCTGAAAAATTCTACATCAACTTTACCCGGAAATACCTCACACAAAACTAACCTTCAAGCGTTTGCCCAGGCCTTGTGCAATACGTTGCAATGTGTAAAGCGAAGGCAAAACCTGCCCTTGCTCTATACGACTAAGATTAGACTGACGAATACCCGATTTAGCTGACAACTCATTCTGAGTCATATTTTGCTTATTACGTGCGGCAATCAACAACTCCGTTATTTCATATTCGAGTTGAGACTTATCCAACTCCGCACTGAACTCTTGATTACGCATCTGCTGGTCAATGTATTTATTCAAATTATCCATGCTGCTCACCTTTTGGGAGTTTCGATATAAAGGCTCCTAATTTCATACACAGTGTATTCCTTTCTTGATATATTATACACTATATATATGACACGAGCAATATTGTCCCCTGCAGTATAAAAAAAGAGTGCGGCCCATAGGGTCTCACTCCTTACCTAAATATACCTTGTATTATTTGCTAGCTCAGTCGCCGTAACCTTTGATGAACTCTTTCATCTTGTCGAGCCAGGTTTTCTGCTCTGGGTTTTCTTTACCGCTGCAGAGGTCGTCGAACTGTTGCAAGAGTTCTTTCTGTTTGCTGGAGAGTTTCTGTGGCGTCAGCACCTTGATTTGCACAAGCTCGTTGCCGCGGCCGGTACCCCGCAGATAGGGGATACCACGGCCTTTGATGCGCATGAGCGTGCCCGACTGTGTGCCGGCGGGGATTTTCAAATCGACCTTGCCGTCGATGGTCGGCACCTCGATAGTCGCGCCGAGCGCGGCCTGTACGAAGCTGATGGGGACCTCGATGAGTACATCGTTACCGTTACGCTTAAAGAACTTGTGCTCCTTGATAAAGATATAAACGTAGAGGTCGCCGTTACCGCCGCCGTACTTACCAGCATTGCCTTTGCCGCTCACACGCACGCGCTGGCCCTGATCAACGCCCTTGGGGATGTTGACCGAAATCTCATCCTGCACGCGCACACTGCCTGCGCCGTGGCATTTGTGGCAAGGGTTCTTGATGACCTGACCAGTGCCGTGGCAACGGCTGCACGTCGTAGCGTTGACCATGCGGCCGAACGGCGTGTTGTGCACGGTCTGGCGCTGACCTGTACCACCGCAGTCGGGGCACTTCTCTGCCGAAGAGCCCGGCTGCGCACCGCTGCCGTGACAGTCGGGGCAGGTATCAGTACGCGGCACCTTTAAAGTAACCTTTTTGCCAAAGGCGGCCTCCTCGAAGGTAATCTCGAGGTCATAGCGCAGGTCAGCCCCGCGTTCCGGCTGCGGTCCCGCACTGCGGCGACGGCGTCCGCCCCCGCCAAAGAACATGTCGAAGATATCGTCCATGCCATCCATGCCACCGGCACCGCCGAAACCTCCGAAGCCACCAAAGCCCTCAAACCCGCCGGCACCGCCGCTGCCCATGCTGTTGAAAGCATCGGGGCCGAGCTGGTCGTAGCGCGCCCGCTTCTGCGGGTCTTTGAGCACGTCGTAGGCTTCATTGACTTCCTTGAATTTGGCCTCAGCCTCTTCTTTGTTGTCCGGATTTAAATCCGGATGATATTTGCGGGCCAGACGCTTATAGGCTTTTTTGATGGTCTTTTCGTCGGCACTCTTGTCAACGCCCAAAACCTCATAATAATCGCGTTTCTCGCTCACGTTGCACCATCCTCATAATAATGTTGGGAGCCGGGAACTGGGTCCCAACTCCCAACTTAGTTATCATACTCAGACGGCTTATTTATTGTCGTCCTTGACATCCGTATACTCGGCGTCTACGACATTATCGTCGTCTTTTTTCTCCTGTGCCTGCGGGCCTGCCTGCTGCTGTGCACCGGCCGCACCCTGGGCACCAGCCTGCGGGCCTGCCTGCTGATAAGCCTGCGCACTCAGCTCATAGAGCGGCTTCTGCAGGGCTTCCGTAGCCTTCTTGATGGCCTCGGTGTCACCGCCCTTGAGGGCATCTTTCAGCTTGGCGATGGCATCGTTGACCGCGGAGACTTTCGCGCTGTCGGCCTTGTCACCGAAGTCCTTCACAGCCTTCTCTGCCTGATAGACGAGGTTCTCGCCCATGTTCTTGGCATCGACGGCCTCTTTCTGCTTCTTATCCTCAGCCTCATGTGCCTTGGCCTCTTTGACCATACGGTCAATATCCTCTTTGCTCATGCCGCTGTCGGACTGAATCGTGATTTTCTGCTCTTTGCCCGTGCCGAGATCCTTCGCGGAAACGTGCACGATACCGTTGGCATCAATATCGAAGGAAACCTCAATCTTAGGCACACCGCGCGGCGCTGGCGGGATATCGGAGAGCTCGAAACGGCCCAGCGTTTTGTTGCCAGCGGCCATTTCACGCTCGCCCTGCAAGACGTGGATATCAACGGACGGCTGGTTATCGGCCGCCGTGGAGAATACCTGGCTCTTGTGCGTCGGGATGGTCGTGTTGCGCTCGATAATCTTCGTGCAGACACCGCCGAGCGTCTCAATACCGAGGGACAACGGCGTAACATCGAGGAGCAGCACGTCTTTGACTTCGCCGACGAGCACGCCGCCCTGAATGGCAGCACCTACGGACACGCACTCATCCGGGTTCACGCCCTTGGACGGCTCTTTGTGCAGGATATTGCGGATAGCGTCCTGCACGGCCGGGATACGGGAAGAACCGCCGACGAGGATAATCTTATCGATGTCGTCGCCCGAGAGGTCAGCATCGGCCATAGCCTTGCGGACCGGGTCCATCGTGCGCTCGACGAGGTCAGAGGTCAACTCATTGAACTTCTGGCGGGAGAGCGTGAGGTCCAGATGTTTCGGGCCCGAAGCATCTGCCGTGATGAACGGCAGGTTGATGTTCGTCTGCGTCATGCTGGAGAGCTCAATCTTAGCTTTCTCAGCGGCCTCAATGAGACGCTGCGCGCTCATCTTATCCTGCGAGAGGTCGATACCGTTCTCTTTCTTGAACTCCTCGACCATCCAGTCCATAATCTTCTGGTCGAAGTCATCGCCGCCGAGGTGCGTATCACCATTCGTGGCCTGCACTTCAAACGTACCCTCGGAGAGCTCGAGGATGGAGACATCGAACGTGCCGCCGCCGAGGTCGAACACGAGGACGGTCTCATCGTCGTCTTTATCGAGGCCATAGGCGAGTGCTGCCGCCGTCGGCTCGTTGACGATACGCAGGACATCGAGGCCAGCGATTTTACCGGCGTCCTTCGTAGCCTGGCGCTGGCTGTCGTTGAAGTAAGCCGGCACCGTGATGACCGCCTGGCTCACCGTCTCACCGAGGTAAGCCTCGGCATCGCTCTTGAGTTTCTGCAGAATCATGGCCGAAATCTCAGGTGGCGTGTAGTCCTTGCCATCAATCGTGACTTTGTAATCCTTCTCACCCATGTGGCGCTTGATGGATTTAATCGTGCGCTCCGGGTTGGAGACGGCCTGACGTTTAGCCAGCTGACCGATGAGACGCTGGCCGTCTTTCGTGAAACCGACCACCGACGGGGTGATACGGCTGCCCTCCGGGTTCGTGATGACGGTCGGCTCGCCGCCCTCCATCACGGACACGACGGAGTTCGTAGTACCTAAGTCGATACCAATTACCTTTGACATGGTTCATATCCTCCTAAATGTGCATTACATTGATTTCTATTTATGGGGGAGTCACAGCAGGCCCCTGCGGGCTCAACCTGCGCTCCCGTGCTGACTAATTTGCTACAACCTGCACCATACTCGGGCGGATGACGCGGCCTTTGACCACGTAGCCCTTTTGCAGTTCCTGCGCAATCATATCATCCTCGAGGTCGGGGTTCTGTACGCGCATGACCGCCTGATGGAAATTCGGGTCGAATTTCTGGCCTTCGGTTTCGATTTTCTCGAGGCCGTCCTTTTTCAGCGTCTCCTGGAACTGCGTGTAAATCATCTCCACGCCCTTCTGGAACGCCTCAGCATCCTTCGTCTCGGCGGCCATAGCCCGCTCGAAATTGTCGAGAATGGGCAGCATGTCCTTGAGCAATCCTTGCGTGATAACGTCCGAGAGCTCCTCCCGCTCCTTCGTAGAGCGCTTGCGGAAGTTCGCGAAATCAGCCTGCAAGCGCAGAGCCTGCTGCTTTGTCTCATCGAGCTCCTGTTGCAGTTTGGTGAGCTCCGCCTCGGGGTCGTCCTGTGCACCTTCAGCCGCCGCTTCTGTATCGGCAGCATCCCCGGTCGTATTTTCCTCCTCCACTGCCTCATCAGCCGAAGCGGCGTTCTCCGCAACGTCATCGATTTCTTCCTGCATCTCATCCAGCCGCTGCTGTTCTTTCCTCTTCAGCTCGTCTTTCTCGTATGCTGGCAATGTGTTCACCTCTTTCAAAAACTCGCCTGCCCACAAGCCCTACCAATGATAACGCTTGATGACCTCGGTAAGATTTTTATTCATATATTCCAACAGGCTCATAGCCTTGGCATATTCCATACGCGTCGGCCCCAGCACCGCAATGGTACCCAGAAGCTCGCCGTCCAAATGATAGGTCGCCGTAATGATGCTGCTATCTTGGAAATGACTGTCCTCATTCTCCTGGCCAATCGTGACCTCGAGGCCCTCGCCCATGTGCGCGTGCAGGATGTCTTTCATCAAAGACTCCTCCTCGAGCACTAAGAGTGTCTCCTTGACCTTTTCCACATCGTGGAACTCCGGCTGCGCGAGGAGCTCCGTCGTACCGCCGAGGTAGAGGCGCTCCCGCTTGCCCGAGTCCAGGGCGCGGTGGATAATCTCCAGCGCTGACTCATAAAGCGATGTATCGGCAATCTCATCCTCGATTTGTTTGAGCTGCGGCGGCTCGATGGAACTCAACGTATGCCCTGCCAAATTCTGATTGATGACCTGCGCCATACGCTGGAAATCCTCGAACGTCGCCCCATCGGGCATCGTGAGAATTTTGTTCTCGATAAAGCCCGCATCCGTCATCAGCACTGTGATGACGCGGCGCTCATCGAGTGGCAGGAACTGCAAACAGCGGAACGCGGCATGCGTCATCTGCGGCGCAAGCACCAGTGAGACATTGTGTGTGGCCTGCGAGATAATCTTCGCCGTCTCGACAAAGACCTCCTCGATGCGCTTGACCCGCGTACGGTACCACTTATCGATGATGGCCTTTTCCTCGTCACTCACCGGCTGCGGCGGGATGAGCCCGTCGACATAAAAGCGGTAGCCCTTTGACGAAGGAATACGGCCCGAGGAAGTGTGCAACTGCTGCAGATAGCCGAGCATCTCGAGGTCAGCCATCTCGTTGCGGATAGTCGCAGGACTCACGCCGAGGCTGTATTTACGTGCCAAGGTGCGCGAGCCCACCGGCTCAGCCGACTCGATGTAGTCATCGATGATAGCTTTCAGTACCAGCTGTTTGCGGGTATCGAGTTCCTCGCCCTCTGCCATGCTGTCACCTCCCGGCTGTTAGCACTCTATATGATTGAGTGCTAACCTCAAATCTATTAAGAGTGTACCCCTAATAAAGCAAAAAGTCAACACCTAAATTAGTCAAAAAGTCAGTTTTGTAATAAAAATTTCTCAAAGACTAAATTGCCATACTTCGCGCCACGTGGTGTGAGATGCACACGGTCGCCCTCACTGACCAGTGCGCCCTGCCGTATGAGCGTCGTAATGACCCCGCCGTAGACGTCATCGAGGCTCACGCCGAATTTACGCTGAAAAGCCGTCCGGCTGATACCCTGTGCCGTGCGCAGCGCGAGAAAGGCGAACTCCTCCATAGCAATTTCGCGCGTGGCTGGCTCCTCCGGCACACGTGGCAGCTGACCCGCCTTGATTTGCTGGATATACGTGCCGATATCCGCTACATTCTCCCAACGCTGACCGTCAAGATAGGAGTGCGCCGCCGCCCCGAGGCCGAGGTAGGGCACATCCTGCCAGTAGGCGAGGTTGTGGCGGCTCGCATAGCCCGGCCGCGCAAAATTCGAGATTTCGTAGCGTGCATACCCCGCCGCCGGCAGGGCTGTAGTCATGTAGTCGTACATCTGCTCCGTTAGGTCATCGCTGGGCAGGATAAGCCGTCCCTGCTCCTGCATTTTGGCAAAGGCTGTGCCCGCCTCCAGCTGCAAACCATAGATAGAAATATGCTGTGGTGCTAGGGCCAGGGCCTGCTCTACGCTGGTCTCGAGGTCCGCGAGGCTCTGCCCCGGCAGACCATACATGAGGTCGAGACTCACGTTCGTAAAGCCCGCCGCCCGCGCCAACCGCACGGCCTCCACCGCCTGCGCGCCCGTGTGGATGCGGCCGATACGCCGAAGAATAGCGTCATCAAAGGACTGCACCCCGAGAGAAAGACGGTTGACGCCGTGCTGACGGAGCAGAGCAAGCTTCGCCGTATCAATAGTACCGGGGTTGGCTTCGACCGTAAATTCGGATAAGGGAGGCACAAACACCTCGTTTATTTGGGCCAACAAGATTTTCAACAACACAGGGGAAAGTACGGTTGGCGTGCCGCCGCCGATGTAGATAGTGGCGGGGCGCCCCCAGCGCTGCACAAAAAGAGAGCCCTGCTGCTGGATTTCCCAGCACAGAGCCTCGATATAGTCTGCCATATAGCGTTCCCGCCCCGCCCAGGACGGGAAATCACAGTAAAAACATTTCTGACGGCAAAAAGGGATATGGATATAGACGCCCCAGCGTCGGGGCTGCTCCGCTCCCTGCTCCTGTATCTGTTGCATAACACGCCTCAGTCGATTTTCAGCACGGCCATAAAAGCTTCCTGCGGTATCTCCACGCTGCCCACGGCCTTCATGCGCTTTTTGCCCTCTTTCTGCTTTTCGAGCAGTTTGCGCTTACGCGTGATATCGCCGCCGTAACATTTCGCGAGCACGTCCTTGCGGTGAGCGCGCACGTTCTCGCGCGCGATGACTTTCGAGCCGATGGCCGCCTGGATGGGGATTTCGAACATCTGCTGCGGGATAATCTCCTTGAGCTTCGAGACGAGCTGCCGCCCACGGTTCACGGCACGTTCCTTATGCACAATGGTCGAGAGCGCATCCACGGGATCGCCGTTCAGAAGCACATCGATTTTCACCAGCTGCGAGGGCTGATAGTCCGCCAGCGCGTAATCGAGCGAAGCATAGCCGCGCGTGGCCGATTTCAACCTATCGAAATAGTCGTAGATAATTTCGTTCAATGGGATATGGTACTCAATCATCACGCGGTTTTCGTCAAGGTAGTTCATCGTCTTGAACTCGCCGCGCTTCTCCTGCGAAATCTCCATAACCGCGCCCACGTAGTCGTTCGGCACGATAACTGTGGCCTTGACGTAGGGCTCCTCCATATGCTCGATTTCGGTAGCAGGCGGCAGCTCCGAAGGATTGCTGACCTTGACCATCTCGCCGTTGGTTTTATAGACGTGATAGATAACGGTCGGTGCCGTCGTGATGAGTTTCAAATGATACTCGCGCTCCAGCCGTTCCTGCACAACATCCATATGCAGCAGGCCGAGGAAACCACAACGGAAACCAAAGCCCAGCGCTACCGATGTCTCAGGCTCGAACACCAATGCGGCGTCGTTGATTTGCAGTTTTTCCAGCGCTTCCTTGAGGTTGTCGTAGTCCGCGCTCTCCACCGGGTAGAGGCCGCAGTAAACCATCGGCGTCACGCCGCGGTAACCGGGCAAGGGCTCTGCCGCCGGACGTACTACGCTCGTAATCGTATCACCCACGCGTACGTCACGCACATCTTTCAGCGAGCCCGCCACATAACCGACCTCGCCGTTATCCAGATAGCCAGTGTCCACCGCCTGGGGTTTGAAACAGCCCACATCCGTGACCTCGAACTCCTTGCCCGTGACCATCATCTTGAGGCGCATGCCTTTTTTGATATGCCCCTGCTTGACCCGGATATGCGCAATCACGCCCTTGTAGGCATCGAAATATGAGTCAAAAATCAGCGCCTGCAACGGTGCCTCTTCCTCGCCCTCGGGCGCAGGAATCCAGTCCACGACCGCCTCGAGGATATCGGGCACGCCCTCACCCGTCTTGCCCGAGCAGAGCACCGCGTTAGACGTATCGAGGCCGATGGCATCCTCGATTTCCTTTTTCGTGCGCTCCACATCGGCACTCGGCAAGTCGATTTTGTTGATGACGGGGATTATTTCGAGGTCATGCTCCAGCGCCATGTAGACATTCGCGAGCGTCTGTGCCTCCACCCCCTGCGTCGCATCGACGACGAGCAGCGCGCCCTCGCAGGCCGCGAGACTGCGCGAAACCTCGTAAGTGAAATCGACATGCCCCGGCGTATCGATGAGGTTCAGCTCGTACTCCTCGCCATCGCTGGCCTTGTAGTCGAGCCGCACGGTCTGCGACTTGATGGTGATGCCGCGCTCACGCTCGATATCCATACTGTCGAGCACCTGGTCCGCCATCTCGCGCTTCGTGAGCGTGCCCGTGAGCTCGATGAGCCGGTCCGCAATCGTCGACTTGCCGTGGTCGATATGGGCGATAATCGAAAAATTGCGGATATGCTGCTTATCCATAATGATGTTCCTTTCCTAACGAATAGTTTCATTACATTATAGCATTCACAGGGCAGCCCTAGCAATATCCCGCACTAAACACCGCCGGACTGTCACTACGCAAGCCACCGTTTTAAGCTGCACGCCTGCAAATTCCTGTAAAAATGGTTGCTTTTTCGCGGCGTGCATGCTAGAATACTATGGTACTGATAAAAACGAGGGGGTGAATTACTTGCCGAATATCAAAGCATCTATCCTGAGTGTGAAATCTGACGCTAAGCGCCATGCCAAGAATGCTGCTGAGAAGTCCCGTGTGCGCACGGCTTCCCGCCGCGTCCTCGATGCTGTCGAGGCTGGCAACGCTGAAGAGGCGAAATCCCTCCTCAACGTAGCCTGCAAGACGATTGACCAGGCTGCTGCGAACCATGTGTATCACAAGAACGCCGCCAGCCGCAAAAAGTCCCGTCTGGCTCGCAAAGTCAATGCACTGGCAAAATAATTGCAACGCGCAGAGAAAATAAAAAGGCCCGTTCCACGAGGAGCGGGTCTTTTTGAATCCCCATATTAAGAAATGGCACCAACAGATAGAGCACCAAATAGGTGTACGCAAACCAATTAATGCTATATATGGGCACAAGCGATTTCACAATCATCTCTAAACTATACGGCTGAAAATGCCACAGCAACACCAAGATGGCAATTCCCGCACTGTAGAACCACATCTGCCCTAACAATTTGGCCAGTTTACGCAATCGAAACGTCTGCTGTATCAAAAAAATACGAAACAAGCGACCGCGAACCTGATTTCGATACACTTATCCGACTTGCTGATGCACTGTCCGTATCCATAGATTACCTGTTAGGTATTCCTGAACGAAAAGTGCAACAAGCTTTAGCAAAAGATGAGCAGCACCTGCTAGAGAACTACCGTGCCCTCTCCTCTGCCGGCAAAGCGCGCATTCAAAACCAGCTGGATTTCGAGTATAGGCAAGCGCAGAAAGGCCAATAGTTATATCTCTTACAAGACATTTGATGTTATACAAGAAACTTTCTCTTGACATCTAAGCACCATAGCGCATATAATTGAAACAAGAAAAGATATAGTACGGACGGATGGCCCGCGCTATCCCTTCCAGTCAAGAGAGCGTTGCTCTTGGGGACAATAAATATACACTGGAGTTGACCTAGCTCGGGTCGTAGTACGAGCTGCCATCCAGGAGGGCTGCGGCCCTCCTTTTATTTTGAGTAAAAGGATGCTAAAATATGTTTTCCCTGCAAGAAATACAGCAATATTATGCTACCAACCTGGAAAACAAGACTTTTCGCTACACTCTGCGCGGAGGACAGATTTTAGAACTCCGCTTTTATCAACAATCTTTATGTCATTTATTAGGCATACAGCATATTATGCACCATAACAAAAAATTTATTGGCCTTAGCGGCTATCAAAAAATACAGGCAGGCACGTTGACGCTGGATACGTTGAGGAAACGTGATGCGCTCCAATATAAACAAATGTACCATAGAATGCAAGAACTGCACAAACTTGGCGAGGTTTTACAACGTGGCGCTATGTACCGATTTTATATATTGCGCCAGCCACGTACAAACATCAAGGCGGATTATCTGCTTTACTGGTGCAACGCTGAACAACTATATCACAATCTATTTCTAGCCAAAGAAAAGTCTCTCCTACCTGCCAGACAGACAGATAATTCCTACTCTGCCATTTCCTATGTAGTAATGACAGAAAAAGATAACCACGACATGTATATCGAGCAGCAAGAATATAAGCAAATTCTCAAATTTGAAGTAATAGAGAAAACACATTAGTCTTGCTCTTATCCCACACTAAAAGCAGGCACCAACCGAAGCGTTGATGCCTGCTTTTTCATTGTATGCTACATATTTTCCCCCGCCATTTGCCGCTGGACGCGGCGCAGGCGGAGGCTGAGACAGATGGCACCGACGGCTATGCCGCCGATGAGGCCGGTCCAGTAGCTGTAGGGGCCGAGCCCGCTGTAGTGAGCCATGAGCCAGCCCAGGGGCAGGCCGATGACCCAGTTCGAGAATACAGCGAGGCCAAAGGTCACGTGTACGTCTTTATAACCGCGCAACGCACCCTGCAATGGCGCGTTGAGGCAGTCAGCCATCTGCATAAAGACGGCGTAGACGAGAAAGGCGCTGATGAGCGTCTCGAGTTCGCGGCTGGAGGCATAGAGTGAAGCCACGGCCGAGCGGTGCTGCGTCAACGGCAACGCAATAGCACAGACAAAAACCAGCGAGAGCACGCGCCCGAGACGCACGTACTGCGCCGCATCGCGCAGGCGGCGCGCTCCCACCTCAAAGCCCACGAGGATAGCCAATGTGAGACTGATGGAAAGCGGTATCATGTAGACGATAGTCGTGAAATTCATCGCCGCCTGATGTGCCGCCACAATAGCCGTACCGTAGCTGGTCATAAAGAGCCCCACCGCGCTGAAAATACTCTGCTCCGTGAACATCGTCGCCCCAATGGGCACGCCCACGGCGAGCTGCCGCCGCCAGGCCCTCAGTTGGGGACGCGGCAGCTGCTGGAGCAGACGGTACGCACGGAAAGGCTGGAGCCGCATTACCACCAGGATATTGAGTAAGAGGTTCAAAACATAGGTACAGGCCGAGCCCATGCCCGCCCCGATACCACCGAACGCGGGCAGGCCAAAAGCACCGTACATAAAGATATAGTTCAGCCCGATATTGACCGGCACCGTGCACATGGTAATACACATTGTAAGCCGCGTGTAACCGTGCGCGTCGATAAAGTTACGTATCACGCCTGCAAGAAAAATCGGCACGACACCGCAGGATACAGCGATGAGATAGTGCGTGGTGATATAGGCCACATGCGGCTCCAGCTCTAAGAGCGGCAGGAGCAAAGGCACCGCTGCGTAGCCGCCCGCAAGAAAGAGCACCGCCAGCCCAAAAGCCCAGTAAAAGCCCTGTTGCGTGGTATAACGGATGGCCTGTCTTTTCCCCGCACCGTAATACTGCGCGATAACCGGCGTCAGACCGGAAATCACCCCGAGAAAACTGCCGAAAAAAGGCATGAAGAGGTTGACCCCCACGGCCACCCCTGCGAGGTCCTGCTCGCTGATACGTCCCGCCATAACCGTATTGAAAAAGCCTGTGGCCATCAGCGAAAGTTGGGTAACAAAAATAGGGAGGAGCACGGCAAAGAATTGCCACGCCTTCCCATGATAGCTATATGTTTGTTTCATAGGCAAATCCTACAAAGCTGGTTAAAGTTCATCCTTACGCAGGCAGCAGTTCTTGTATTTCTTGCCACTGCCGCAGGGGCAAGGGTCATTGCGGCCGACCTTTTTCTGCTTCTTCTGCATATACACATCAAAGGGGATAACCTTGCCCTGTCCCTCCTGAGCCTCTGCCTGCGAAAGCTGATCCGGCGTATGACCTTTGAGCATCCACATGGGCAAGCCATTGTTATAGGCCACCAAAGCGGGTAAAATAGCCTGCCACCGCTCCGGAGGAAGCTGCCACCGGGCATCGTCATGATTATACCTTTCGAGAATGCGTGTCAGCGTATCGCCATTTTGCAAACTGGCATACAAATCTATTAGGAAATCATCCAGCATATCCTGATCGTCAAAATCATGCTGACTCAAGCCAGAACGCAACGCCTGCGCCTGCGGGCTCTGGATAACATAATCCGGATCTCCCGCCAGCAGTACCTGCTCCCGCGTCAACTGAACGGGCGTGATATGTTCCCGCTGGCTAAGTTCCCAGGCCAACTGCTCAGGGTTATCCAGCAGGTAATAACTGGCTCCGTCATCATCCAATACTAGCACATCCTGCCAAGCGGATAGGTTCATCAGTACCCCAACGAAATGAGTAATGGTATCCTCCGGCGTACCTGGTAACTGAGCGCACACCAAAGAGAACAAATCAGAAAAGTCCAGATAGCCATAATAATAGAGTATACCCGTGGCTAGCCGCCCAAGCTCGGTATTATGCGTTGCTTGGGTCCGGAACTCCTGCTCTCCCGTTACCAGCAGCGAACCAATTTCCTGGGGCAGATACCACACGACTTCACCGTTCTTGTTGCCGCACCCCAACAGACCCATAGCCCGCAGATAATCATAGTCTACACTATCCCCTGCAACAAAAGTCTCCTGCTGCAAGCGCTGGAAAAATTCATACTGCTCCGCGAGCATCGTGGGACACCAAACCTTGGCGAACTTCACCACCTCGGGCACGAGCTTGTCGACGAGCTCTGCCTTACGCAATGAACTCGTACCATGCACGTTGAGGTTGGCGCAGATATCATTGAGTTCATCCCGCGTCATAGCATTCAGCGTATGCTGTAAGTCCCGCGTTGCGGGCAGTTTGTGCCGCAACCATTTGGCACGATGCTCCGTCAAAAACTTCTCTGCAATGGCTTCACTGTCCAATTCCGCCAACTCGTCTGTCTTTTTATCCTCAGCCATAAAAGGTTATTCCTCCTGTTTTTTCTGCAATCATATTGCGGATTTCAACCAAAGAAATCCGCAATACCGTCGGCAATGCCCTGTGCGGCCTTGCGCACGCCCTCTTCACTGTCAAGCAGCTTTTCCTCCTCGGGATTCGAGATAAAGGCGACCTCCACGAGCGTCGCGGGCATATCCGTATGCTTTAGTACATAAAAGTTGCAACTCTGCGTGCCCCGGCTCTGGGTGCCGAGCTGGTCGATAACGCCTTGACGTACTTTATCTGCCAGGTCGCGCGATTTCTTCGAGCCGAGCGAGTAATAGTACCCCGTCGTACCATGCGCCGCACCATTGGAAAAGGAATCATTATGCACGCAGATAAAGATATCCGAACCGTTCTTGTTGGCGATATCACAACGTGCCTGCAACTCCTCGATATCCGAGGCCTTGGCATGCTTCGGTGAAACCTCGGTATCGGTCGTGCGCGTCATGTAAACCGTTGCTCCCTGTGCGATGAGCAAACGGCGCAGTTCGTTGCTGATGCGCAGCGTCACATTTTTCTCCATAATGCCCGTCGGGCCGATGGCCCCGGCATCGTTGCCACCATGCCCAGGGTCAATGGTGATTTTGCGCCCCTGGAGGCTCGTGAGCGCCCGGATATCATTATCGGTATCACTGCCTGCATCACCTGTGTCCTGAGCCGCCTCCGCGGCTGGGTCAGTGGACGACGGCTGTGACGGCTTAGCCGGCTGTTGCGGCTTGGGTGTCGCGGGCTTCTGCTGAGCCGGTTTCTGGGCAGGCTGCGGTTTGGTGGCAGGAGCCGGTTTTGCCGCAGGCTTCGACGTCTGGGTTGCAGGCTGCGTTTTAGCCGGCTGACTGGCTGGTTTTACATCGGGCAAAGCAATCTTGGCCTGACTCGTATCAGGCCCGATATTACCAAAATCCAGTACGACGCGCAAGGCCGCCTGTCCGCCTTTGAGCGCAAAAACCTTGTAGTTGTTCCGCCCCACCTTGTTCTCAATGACTACGCGCACCGTCGTCGGATTGAACTGGGCCAGCCGCACCTTGCCGACAAACGGGCTCTTGATGGCTGGCTGCTTCTCCGCCTTGGGCGAAAGCCACGCGTTCGCAATATCGATGACTACGCGGTCAGGGCCGGTGAGCGCAAACTGCTTATAGCTCACAGCTTTATCAACATCCACCACTATGCGGGCCTTATCCGCACCGCTGCTGATACGCACACCCTGCACCTCAGCCATGCCCTCGACCCGCTCACCAAAAGCTGAGGCGTTACAGCCGAGCGCCGGCAACAGGCAGAGGCAGCAAAGGAGCACGGTAAAAATATATCTCATCTTACTTTCCCAAACGCACGCAGGAAAAAGTAACGCTTTCATCAGGAACCTCCATTCAGACACTCTATCCTCCATTATCGCCGTTCATGCTGAAAAATGCAAGCAAAAACCGCCGCCAGGCACTAACCTGACAGCGGCAGAGTACTAAAGGGACTCCCTTTTACAACATATTTTGCAGAAAGGCCCGCGTACGTTCCTCCTGCGGATGAGCGAAAAAGGCCTGCGGCTCACCTTGTTCGACGATAGTGCCGCCCGCCATAAACATGACCTGACTCGCGGCCTCGCGCGCAAAGGCCATCTCATGCGTGACGACCACCATCGTCATATGCTCGGCTGCCAACTCGCGCATCGTGCGCAGCACCTCGCCCGTGAGCTCGGGGTCGAGCGCTGAGGTCGGCTCATCGAACAGCATGATGTCAGGACGCATACAGAGCGCCCGTGCGATGGCCACGCGCTGCTGCTGCCCACCGGAGAGCTGTGCGGGATAATAGTCGGCACGGTCGGCGAGCCCCACCTTTTGGAGCAGCTGCTCCGCATAGGGCAGCACCTCAGCCCGGGATTGCTTTTTCACATGCAGCGGTGCCTCGAGCAGATTCTCGAGTACCGTCATATGCGGGAACAGATTGAACTGCTGGAACACCATACCCATATGGCTGAGCAGGCGTTTGCACTGCGCGGGCTCCGCGTATTGGGCAGGCCCGCCGCCAGCAGGCGAGTTGGCCAGCGTCTCGCCCTCAATTTCAATCGTGCCGCTGTTGATATCTTCCAGCCGGTTAAGACAGCGCAGCAAGGTGCTCTTGCCCGAGCCGGAGGGGCCGATGATGGCCAGCACCTCGCCCTGCTTCACCTCGAGGTCGATACCACGCAGCACCTCCGTCGTGCCGTAGTTTTTGTGGATGCCCTGCATGCGCAGCATGACTTTACCCTCATTTTGCATATCTGCCATAATGCACCTCCAAGCGCTTGAATATCCACGTCAGCACCGCCGTCATCACGAGGTAGAAAATACCAGCGATGACAAACGGTGTCATATCGAACTCACGCTGCACGATGGTGCGGGCCACGCGCAACAAATCATTCATCGCCAGGATGTAGATGAGCGACGTATCCTTCACGAGGTTAATAGTCTCGTTGCTGATAGGCGGCAGCACCATGCGGATGACCTGAGGCAGGATGATGCGCCGCATCGTGAGGCCGTAGCTCATGCCGAGTGTCTTTGCCGCCTCGTACTGGCCCCGGGGCACTGACTGGATGCCCGCGCGAAAAATCTCGGCGAAATAGGCCGCATAGTTCAAGATAAAGGCCAAAAACGCCGCCGCGATATCGGGCAGTTTGATGCCCACCATCGGCAGGGCAAAATAAACAAAAAGCAGCTGCAACATGAGCGGCGTACCGCGCATCACCCAGATATAGAGCTCCAACAGGCGTGAGAGCGGCCGGAGATTTGACAGGCGCCCCATCGCCGTCAGCATGCCGAGCGGCAGAGCTACGATGAGCGTGAGGCCGAATATCTCCAAAGTGATTTGCGAGCCCACGAGCATCTGGCTCACCATGTTGAGCAAATGGTCCATAACAATTTCCCCTTCAGTATTGCTTTAGCATAGCAAAGCGTTAATGTGTATATTATACTAAAGGAGGCCACCTCTGACAAGAGGCAGCCTCCAAAAAGTTCACACTGCAAAGACATCATTCAATGTTCGCCCCGTGTCTGGCGATATTGCTGTTCGGCCCGGTCGAAACTAGCGGCCCAGCCATGCAGAAACTCCTCGACGCTGAGGTTGCCCAGCATGACCTGCTCGATATAACTGTCCGCACTATCGACAATCTGCCGGTACCCCGGCAAATACATGGGTGGCGCATAAAAACGCAGCAGCCCGCTGTCCATGACGCTACGCACGACCTGCAAGTGTTGACGTTCACCGACCCAGCGGTCCTGTAATGCCTGCTGGCTCACCGGCATCTGCCCAATGTGTTCATTCCACCAGCTCTGCGTGCGTGCACTGCAGAGGAAGCTCACGAAGCGCCACGCCGCCTCAGGATGTTCACTGCCCTTAAAGATACTATAGCCGTCTACGTTCGCGGCCTCCTGCACATACGTGCCCTGCCGGGAACGCGGCAGCATGGCCGCCGCAAACGTCCCCTCGGACAGCGCGCGGACGTGACTGCCATAGGAGCCGATATTATGCTGCATGAGCGCGGCATGCCCCGCATCGAACTCCTCAACCATCTCCTGATAGCCGTTAGTGATGTCGCCCGTGGCCGTACTGTTGCGATACAGGCCGAGGTAGCGTTTGACAAAGGCAATATGAAGCGGGTCATCTACCCGGCAGTGCCCCGCCGCATCAAAAAAGTCCGTATAGCCAGAATAGGCAAACATGGCCCTGAGCAGCTGCATGCCCGCCCCATCGCCACCACGCAGGCTAAAGCCATAGCGTTGCGCCGCCGGGTTGTTCAACCGCGCCACGGCCTGGAAAAAGTCCTCCCAGGTCTCCGGCGCCGTAAGTCCCGCCTGCTGGAACCAGTCCGCCCGATACCACAGCGTCTCCATACTCATGGTGTTGGGCAGCTGATAGAGCCCGCCGTCCTCCGTCATGCGCCGGTTGCCCTCAATAACCTCTGGCAGCAAATCCTCCCGCCCGTCCCATTGCTGGAACCACGGGTCGAGGTCGAGCAGCACATCCTGATTGCAGAACTCTGCCAGCCAGGCCGACTGCATACCGCAGACATCGGGCAGGTCATTCGTGGCAATAGCCGTATTGATTTTGAGGCGCGCCGCCTTTTTCGGCAGACCCACATACTCGACGTGGATATCGGGGTTCTCCCGCTCAAACTGCGCAATGAGCGTCTGGTAATAAGCCGTACGGTCAGCCGCCGCGTTTTCGTTCCAGAACACGATAGTGGTCTTAGCGGCAGGTGGCTCAGCGGGATTGTTGACGTTCTCCGACAGCCCCGTAAAATCACAGCCCGCGGTTAGTACACACCCCAGCACGAGCAGTATCGCGCTCCAGATTTTCCCCCGCACGCCACGGCTGCGTCCCATACGATCAGCTCCTATTCCGAAACTCCAGCGGTGAACATCCCGTATACTTCTTGAAACAGGCCCCGAAATACTCGGGGCTGCTGTAACCAGTCTGCTCCGCGACCTCATAGGTCTTGAGGTCGGTCGAGCGCAGCATCTCCATCGCATGTGTCATGCGGATTTGCAGTAAAAAGCCCGTAAAGGTGATTTTCTTCTTTTTCTTGAACAATACCGAGAGATAAATCGGGTTCATGTGCACATAGCGGCCGATGTCCTGCAACGACAGGCCATGCTCAGCGTAGTGCTGCTCGATATACTCCGTCACATCATCGATGACGTCGGTGCGCTCGCGGCTGTTCTCATCCGTCATATACTGCGAGAGTGAGCTCACGATGTCGCGCAGGAAACCGATGAGCTCGGTCACGGTCGTGGCCTGACTGATTTTGGCATAATAGTCCGTCTTATCGCCCTCATGCTGCTTGCACCACTCAGGGGCCCAATTCTCCGCGCCCTTGAACAGTGCGAGGAAAAGGTCCACCGCGCGCAACCGCACCTCACCGAGGGAGAGACGACAGTTGCGCAAATCATCCTCAGCCTCCGAGAGCACCTGCTGAGCATCGTCGGCGAGGCCGAGACGCACTTTCTCCAACAGATTCTGCTCCGTCTGTCCCTCCGAGTCGCTGACCGCGCTCACGAGATGGTCGAGGTCAGCCATTGTGATGACCTTGTCGCGGCCGATAACATGGCGGAAAGCCATAACCGAATGGGCCTCATCGAACGACTCCGCAAAGTTCTGCAAGCCCTCGTGGGCCGTGCCGAGCCCGACAGTGAGCGTCGTCTTGAGGTCAGTGCGCGTCCACTCGCATATGGACTGCGCGATATCTTTGGCGCGCTCATCCATCTCATCTGCCACGTCCGCCGCATAGATGACGGCAATAGCGTTCTGCTCGAGCACGAAGACATTCCCGTCGCCCTTGTGCTTGAGGATGCGCTCCGCCCCCGTGGCAATCTGCTCTTTGAGCCGCTTGTGCTCAGCTTTCGGATGGATTTCCTCTTTGCGGTAGTCGTCGATGCGCAGCAGCATAGCGAGGAAGTAGCGATGCTTGAGCGACAGTCCCTGTTCTGCCAGCTCATGCTGGAGCGCGCTGTCTGCCTCCTTGCCCGACAAAATGCGGTTGAACAGCATGCTTTTCAGATAGGGGCGAGCTACCTGGAGCTGACGGGCACTACCCTGCTCCTTGTCCCACTGCGCCGCCGCTTTCTGCACCTTTTCCAGGAGCACCTGACGGTCGACGGGTTTCAGCAGATAGTCCACCGCCTGCAAGTCTATGGCCTGCTTGGCATAGCTGAAATCCTCATAACCCGTGAGGAAAATGAACTTGATATCAGGATATAGTTCCTTGGTCTTTTTCGCCAAAGTGAGCCCATCCATAAACGGCATGCGGATGTCTGAGACGACAATCTGCGGCCTCTGTTCCTTGATGATGGCCAGCGCTTGTTCCCCATCGCCGGCCTCCCCGACCACCTGTAAATCATGTTCGGTCCAGGGGATGGTCTGGATTAGTCCTTTACGGATTATCCGGTCATCATCCACTACCATGATTTTATACATCGTTTGTTTCCTCCAACTTGCGCGCCGGCAACACTACATGAATGCAGGTCCCCACGCCGGGCTCGCTCGTAATCTCCAGTCCGGCCTCCTCACCATAATGGAGGCGCAGACGCTCAAAGACACTGAATACACCAAACCCTACATGCTTGCGCCCGAGCCGCGTCTCCGCAAGGCCGCGTCTGAGCTCAGCCAGCCGCTCTGGCGTCATGCCCATGCCATCATCCTCCACCGTAAAGTGAAGCATGCCAGCGTCAGCCCAGCCCCGGATTTTAATGAGGCCCTGGCCGCGCTTCTCCTTGACACCATGATAGATGGCATTCTCGACCAGCGGCTGCAACGTCAGCTTGATGATGCTGTAGTCACCGATATCGGGCGCGATATCAAAGGTATAGGTAAAGACATCACCATAGCGCATCTCCTGAATATACAGGTAGTTGCGCGCATGGTCGACCTCTTGTGCCACGGGGATAATCTCCCGCCCGTGCGAAAGACCGATACGGAAGAAGTTCGCAAGCGCCATAATCATCTTGCTCGCATCCTCGTTCAGTCCCATATCGCAGAGGCCCTTGATGGCAAAGAGCGTATTATATAGGAAGTGCGGATGCACCTGCATCTGCACAACGGATAACTCCAGCTCGCGTTGCAGTTCCTGGTCTTTCTTGACCTGAGCCATGAGTTCGTTCACATGACCCATGAGGTCGTCGACCCCGTGGCCGAGCACCTCGACCTCGTTGATGTGCCCCGGTTTAATCAGTGTGTGCGGCGCGCCCGGTGTAGCCGGCGTGATACGCTGCTGACGCATGGCCTCCATGCGTTTGATGAGCTGCGACAACGGCCGCATGATATAACTCGCCAGTGCATTGGTGAGCAGCACCGCCAACAGCATGAGGATGAGGATGAGCGCCACCGTCATATATTTAATGTAGACGATTTTCCCTAACAGTGCATCGTAACGGAACACCGCCGCCAGCTTCCACTGGTTCGTGTTCAAGGTATCGTAGACGACGACCAGATTCTCGCCGTCTTCGTTCGTGAACTCCAGAAAGCCCGACGGCACCTTGACTTGCCGCAGACGCGTCAGCGTATCTTTATCCAGTTGAAACTCCCGCGGTACTGCGCCGAACACACTGCGCACATCGGGACTCACGAGCATGAGACACCCCTGCCCACCCAGAATATGCTGCGACAGCAGGCTCGTGAAGAACTCCCGCCGCAAACGGAAAACGAGCAAGCCCTGTTTTTCCGAGGCCGTATCGCCGATATGCCGCACCACATCGATACTGTGTACCCGCGTCTGCGCGTTGTTATCGGCCAGCACGGCCCGCCAGGTGATATCCGAGGCCTCGTCCTGCTCCGGCCACTGCGCATACGACTGATAGCTCTGCACCACCGAACGGTAGTCATCATCTCCGCGGAAAAAGGTAAACTGTCCGTGGTTGAGATTGATATAGACCGTATCGATGATAGAACTGTTGTATAGCCTGATAGTATCTACATGCGACTGCGCCGCCAGATACGTCTGGGGACCGATTTCACTTTGCTCTTTATTGAGTGCATTGAGAATAACCGGGTCGTCGGCCAGCGCCGTCATCTGCTCGAGCACCGCCTGAAAGCGGTTGTCGGCATAGAGGCAGGTCTGATGTACGAGGTTTTCGATTTCGTGCCGCGCACTTTCCTCGACCTGCCGCATCGCGAGCACATACGAGAGGGTGCCCGTGACAAAGATGAACGCGATAATCACCGGGATATAAAAACTCAATACCGTCGCACGGAACGTCGAGAGAAAATGGCGCATCACAAAAGACCGCACGCACCGGCCCCAGTGCTGCAGTTTGCCCATCGTGTTCCCTCCATTCCCTTGTGTCTTCCCTTAACCCATAACATTTTAGCATAAATCGAACGTGAATGCACGCCAACACGCCCCTTTACCGCACCAAATCCTATCCTAATACGAAATTAGCAGGATTTTTTTAGTATATAGCAGGTATTTTCATATAAGAGGCGAATTAAATAAAATAAGAGCCTTATGAGACTTATGAGGAGAAGGAGGGATTACCTTGAGAGCCGTTTCCGTCGATGACTTAAAGCCAGGCATGATTCTGGCGCGCACCATCGTAAATCCGGACATGATCGTGGTGCTGTCTGAGGACACGCTGCTAACGAAGGCGCACATCACGCGCCTGACGTTTCTCAATATACCCGTTGTTTACATCAAGGATGAATATGAGCTGAGCCAGAACTATCAAGCTGTCTCGGCAATCTTCAACCGCAGCAACGCATTCGTCAAAGATTACCAGGGAGTTGTAAGCGAGGCCGAGAAGATATTTCTCGAGACCGACAAGACCGGACACATCCCCTTGGCGCACACGCAGGACATGGTACAGACGGCCATCACGCCCCTGACCCGCAACAGCGGCGTCATCGATTATCTGTACGAGCTGAACCATCTGGCAGCGAACGTCTACAATCATTCGCTGCGTGTCTCCATTCTCGCGGGCGTCATCGCCAAATGGATGCGTCTGGACAAGGCGACCACGCGCGACATCATCCTCGCCGGTTTCCTGCATGACATCGGCAAGACGAAATTTGAGCAGAGGCTGCTCGACAAGGACATCGACAACCTCTCTGGCGAGGACTATGATGCCTACATCCAGCACACCGTAGACGGCCATCATATGCTCAACAGTGAAAGCGGCCTCTCCGACGGCGTGAAACTCACGGCGCTCCAACATCACGAGCGCATGGACGGCAGCGGCTTCCCCTTTGGCAGTGCAGGCGAGGACATCAACCTCTACGCCCGCATCATCATGGTGGCTGATATCTACGACAACATCACGACGGAGAAAGAGGGCAAGGTCAAGCAGACGCCGTTCACGGCTATCGCCTACCTCACAGAGCATATGTTCAGCACGCTCGACCCTGAGGTTTGCGTGCCGATGCTCACGCGCATCAAAGATGCGTTCCTCGGTTCCCGCGTCATCTTGAGCAACGGGCAGAAAGGCACGATTGCTGCCTACCCCAATGACTACGCTGCCCACCCCGTCATCGAGATTACGCCGAAAGAACTCATCAATCTCAATGACCATCCCGAGCTCATTATCACGGAATACAATCCGAAATAACAGCTCATACCATACGAGACCACCTTGGCCCGCGGGCACCCGCCTGCGGGTCCATTTTTATGCCAAAAAGAGCTGGTGGCCCAGCCATCAGCTCTCATAAAAATTTACAGAATTTAAATTGCGCAACTCAAAACAAAATCAACACGGCGAGCACACCAGGGATACCGAACACCCCAGCGATGAGCGCCGAGATAAACGTAATCTTGACGTGCAGACCTAGCAGACTCACAATCCAGAGCATCACGGCGCCGACGACGCTGTTCGTGATGAGTTTCCAAAGGAGCCGCGCTGGTATAGAAACGATTTTCGCGATGAGGCAGAGCGCGATAATGCCGACCGCAAAGGCCGCAATGATTTCAAACATCAGATTTCCCTCCTGTTCTCCATCGCCTTGGCCAGCGTGACCTCATCGGCGTACTCGAGGTCACCGCCCATCGGCAGACCGTGTGCAATACGCGTGCACTTAATACCCATCGGCTTGAGCAGTTTCGCGAGGTACATGGCCGTGGCCTCGCCCTCGACACTGGGGTTGGTGGCCATGATGACCTCCTTGACCGTATCATCCGTGAGGCGGGCGAGCAGTTCCTTGATTTTCAACTGGTCCGGACCCACGCCCTCGAGCGGCGAAAGCGCCCCGTGCAGCACATGGTAGACGCCGTCATAGTCGCGCATACGCTCCATCGCCGCCACGTCCTGCGGCTGTTCGACCACGCAGATGACGCTATGGTCACGCTTGTCCGAAGCACAGATTTGGCACGGGTCCTGGTCGGTGAGATTATAGCAGGTACTGCAATAGCCGATTTTCGCTTTGGCCTCGAGGATAGACTGCGCGAGCGCCTGCGCCTGCGCGGGCTCCATATCGAGCACATGATATGCGAGACGCACGGCCGTCTTGGCCCCGATGCCCGGCAACGCACGGAAATGCTCGATGAGCTGGGCCAGCGGTGCGATGTACTGCATCAAAGCAGTCCTGGGGGCAGGCCGAGCCCGCTCGTGAGCTTGCCCATCTCCGCCGCCATCATATCATCGACCTTTTTCGTGGCCTCGTTAAAAGCCGCCGCGAGCAAATCCTGCAACATCTCCACATCCTCTGGGTCCACCGCTGCGGGGTCGATGGTGAGCGCCTGCACCTGTTTTTCACCATTCATGGTGATTTTCACCGCGCCACCGCCAGCCGTCACGTCGACGGTTTTCTTTTTCAGCTCGTCCTGCATCTTCTTCATTTCGTTCTGCATTTTCTGGACTTTTTTCATCATGCCGGCCATATTACCCATGTTGCCCATGCCACCAAACATATTTTTCCCTCCATCAATAAAGGCATTTAGCTTCAATTACTAACTGCTATTAGACTACCAAAGATTGGCGTCAGCGTCAACTATCGTCCTCGCCGTCTTCTTCGCTAAAGAAATCCGCGTCATCGGGTGGCGGCGGTACCTCTGCGTTGACGTCCTCTACCGTGGCAGACGGTTGCGTTGCAGCGCCCGCCGGAGTCGCCTGCTGACCTGATGGCTGGCTCCTGCCCTGTTGGGGCGCAGGCTGACCGTCATCTTCCACAGCGGTTACCTCTCCGCCGAGAAGCTGCATGGCCTTGGCGACTGACGGCTGCTCGGCCTTCGGCACCTTGATGGCCGGCTTGGCCTTGGCCGCCTGTTTGTTTTTTGCAATCTGTCCTGCGGGCGGCAGGGGCTGTTCGTCATCGTAGCACTGCACATGCAACGCCTGTCCTGTGATTTCCGGCAGGAGCTTTTCCAGACTTTGCGCGAAGGCTTTTTTAAAGGCAATCGCCCAGAATTTCTGGTCAAACCAGAGACGGAACTGGTCATCGACAATGCCCGCAAAAGCACCATGCGAAAGCGTACTGAGGAAACGCGCCTGCTTGTTGTCCTCTAAATACTTTTGCAGTTTATCCCAAATAGCCTGCTGCTCGGGCGGAATATCTCCCGCCTGCGGTTTGTGGCTGATAGGCTTGGCCGAGACGATTTTCTTGGCCGCCGGCTTACCTTGCGCCGGTGCAGGTGCTGCCGCAGGCACGCCCCCCTTGGCCAGTTGCGCCGTGACCGCCGCGAGCTTCGCCTCCAGACGGGCCAGACGCGACTCATCCTGTGCGGCCACCTGCGTGCCCGCCGCTGCCGCCTTGTCCATAGCCGCAGGCTGCGTCTGCACGCCCTGAGCCAGCTCCAACAGGGCCACCTCTACCGTGATGCGCGGCTGCGGCGACCATTTGAGCTCACTGAGTGCCGCATGCAGGCGGCTGATAGCCGCCATGACCTGGGTCGGCGTCAGAAGCTTGCTCTGCGCCTGCATAGTAGCCTCCTGCTCGGCGTAAAGGTCCATATGCTCCAGCGTCCCCGCCGCCTGATAAATCATCAGACTGCGCAGATGCAGCGTGAGCTCCACGAGTATCTGCCGCAAATCTTTACCGTCACGCAAGAGCTCTGCCACGAGCTCGAGTACCGTCTGCGACTGATGCCCCGCCAGTGCCTCTGTCATACGGTAAATCCAATCATGCCCCACAAGGCCGAGGATTTGCCGCACGCGCTCTGTCGTAATCGTGCCCTCGGCCAGCACAGAACACTGGTCAAGGATGGAGAGGGCATCACGCAGGCCGCCATCCGCCTGAATGGCAATCATCGCCAAGGCTTCGTCCTCGGCCTGCATCCCCATCTGCTCAACCACAGTATGCAGCCGCGCCTCGATATCCGACACCGTGATGCGGTGGAAATCATAGCGCTGACAGCGCGACTGGATGGTCGGCGGTACCTTGTGAGCCTCCGTCGTAGCGAGGATGAACACCACATGGGCAGGTGGCTCCTCCAGCGTCTTGAGCAGCGCATTAAAGGCCTCCGAGGTCAGCATGTGCACTTCGTCTATGATATAGACTTTGTAGCGGCCCTCGGCCGGTGCAAACTTCACCGTTTCCCGCAAGTCACGGATTTCATCGATGCCGCGGTTCGAGGCTGCATCGATTTCAAAGACGTCCATCGCCGTGCCGTTAGTGATTTTCTGGCACTGCTCACACTCACCACAGGGCTCGGGCGTCGGCCCCTCTGCACAGTTCAGCGCCTTGGCGAGAATTTTCGCCGTACTGGTCTTACCAGTGCCGCGCGGCCCTGCAAAGAGATAGGCATGACCAATTTTGCCGCTCGTGATGGCATGTGCGAGCGTGCGGCTGATATGCTCCTGCCCTACCAGGTCCTTGAACGTCTGCGGCCGCCATTTGCGGTATAGCGCCATATAGGCCATAACGGCACCCCCTGCCTCGTCACATAAGAAAACAGCCGCACCTCGCGGCACGACTGCTCTGCTCCTTTTTCACGTCGAACCACAGCCCCCAGGTAACCTCACGGCACATGCGGCGATTCACTTAACGCTGCTGCCTTCCGGCCCTGACGTGGTTCGTGAGACCCCATTGCGTGAGACCAGAACGCTGCGGCCCGACCTGAAAAAGGATTTACAATTTAAAAAAGAATATAAAAATGGCGGAGAGTGAGAGATTCGAACTCTCGATACAGGTTTCCCCGTATACACGCTTTCCAGGCGTGCTCCTTCAACCACTCGGACAACTCTCCACAATGCTCTACCAAAAAAGCTATTCAGTTGTTTTGCTCGCTATGTCGCTCACAACGATAACTATTGTAGCAGAGCAGAAATGACTTGTCAACATATTTTTAAGGAAACTTAGAAAAACTCATCGATAGCCAGGATGACATCGAACACACCCAGCCCCGAGAAAATGCGCAGGGCCAGCTGATGGCTGCCATCCGGCGAGACATTCACGCCACAGCGCGGCAACTCCAGCTCTACCTCGAGGTGCCGTGCCGCCAGCTCGCGGCCAAAAAGGCCCGTATAGACGTTCACGAACTCCTGCACACTGTCGGCAGCGATATCACTCTCCGCATCCGTCAGCTGCATATGACTGTAGGCACTGGCGATGGCGAGGAACACCGGCTCCTGCGCCATGATGCTGCCCACGAGCGACACATCGCCCGTGATTTGCTGAGAAACCGTATAGGTCACGCCCTGCAACTGGTTGTCGATGGTCACCGGCGTCGTACTGACGACACAGGGCACCCCCAGTGCCTCACGGCAACAGTTCAAAAAGGAGCACATATAGTCGCTGTACAGCTCCAGCTCCTGCCCATATTCGTTACCCGTAGCGGCCGCCACCTTTTGCACAGCCGCATGAATGGGCTCTACATCCAGTTCTTCCTCATCGAGCGCCTGCGCCAGCTTTTGGTCCCACTCCTCTGGAGGCAAGTCCTGCAAGTGCTCCACGAGCTCCGCTGGCGTGAACTTGCCCGCGTTCACGAGGCACTGAGAGAAATCCACTTCATGCGTTTCGTGTGGCATCTGCATCGACCTTCTTCCTTACAGATTCCACCGCTTTGGCAATCTGTTCACTGGTGTACGGCTTCTGAATGAAATCCATCGCGCCCATCTTGAGCGTCGTCATGAGTTTCTTGGGCGTGCCAGCCGAAGAAAGCATGATAACCGGCAGCTCCGGGGCCACCTCTTTGAGCACTTGCAGGGCCTCGATGCCGCCCACCTCAGGCATGACGATGTCGAGGAACACACAGTCCGGCTGCGATTGCAGTACATCCATGATGGCGTCTTTGCCATTTTCCGCCTCGAACACCTCGCAATCGAGCTTCTCGAGCTCATCGCGCAGTTTCATGCGCAGCAGTTTTGAGTCGTCCGTAACGAGGACTTTTAATTTCCTATCCAAAATATTCGCCTCCATACCCTGTTCGCAGGAGCACATACCTTTGCTATGGTTCAATATTGTTTACATTCGCCAAGCCTGCCCGCAATCCCTGCCAACACACAAAAAAACCACTAGGAATTTCTTCCCAGTGGTTAGGCTTTAGCCCAAGCGCTTACCAGATAAACAGGCCAGCGATACCAGCAGACATCAGCGAGACGAGGATACCCGAAAGCAGCATGTAGCCGACGTTACGGGAGATGAGCTCGTTCTTGCTGTCATCGACCATGCCCTTGAAGCAGCCGATAATCATGCCGATAGTGGAGAAGTTAGCGAACGACGTGATGAACACCGTGAGCACGCCCTGCATGTGCGGGGTGAACGTATCCATGATATCCTTGACATTCAGCATGACGACAAACTCGTTCGTCACGAGCTTTGTGCCCATGTACTGCGCGAGCGTAAAAGCCTCACCGGCATCCAGGCCGAGCAGCCAGGCAAACGGGAACATGATGCAGCCGAGGATATTCTCGAGCGTGATAATCGGGTTGATGCACATGAGCAGCATATCGATGCACTTAGCGAGTGCCACGAACGCGATGACGTTGGCACAGATGATGAGCACCAGACGGCCTGCGCCCAGAATGGAATCACCGAGGAACGAGAAGAACGGTTTCCGCTCGACACCCTCGTCGTTGAACGATGCGATGACATCCTCCTCCTCGCTGATCTTGACGGGGTGCAGCAGATTAGTAACAATCAAAGCGTTGATGACGTTCAGAGGTACCGCCGTGATGATGAACTTCGCGGGCATCATCTGCGTGTACACGCCAATCAGGGCAGCCGTGACGCAGCTCATAGACATCATGGCGAGCGTCAGGCAACGGTCAGCCTTCATGCGCTTCAACTGGAGGCTGGAGACCGCCAGCGACTCCGTGTTGCCGAGGAACATCATCTCGATGGCAAAGAAGGACTCGAACTTCGGCTCGCGCGTGAGGAAGGCGAGGATTTTACCAATCCATTTGATGATGAACGGCAGGATACCCGTATAGGTCAGGATATCGAACAGCGGCACAACGAAGAGAATCGGCAGCAGCGCCGAGGTGAAGAAGTTCATCTGGCCGCCCGCCGGATGCACCCAGTCGGGGAACGCGAACGCAATACCTTCATACGATACGTTAATCAGCCAGACAAAGGCGGCAGCCGCCCCCGAGATGATGTCGCGGCCGATGGGGAAAGCCATGAGGAACCAGGCGATAAAGAGGTTCAGCGCAACGAGCACGCCGATACTGCGCCAGTTGATTTCCTTGCGCTTTTTCGAAAAGAGGACGCCGATGCCGATAAAGACCAGCACGCCCAGAATGTTAATGAATAACATGGGAACAATACTCCTATCCAATGTGTAAATTATTTCGGCACAAGGGACATGCGTCCCTCGCAATGTTTTAAATTATAACTCACATGTCCTCATCCGTAAAGGCATAAGGCAAGAGTTCCCCGAGCGACACCGTCTTGCGGGCGTCCTTGAGGTTCGCCATGATGATTTTCGGGATTTTAAACTCGGCGATGAACTGGCGGCACATACCACAGGGCGAGCAAGGGCCCGGCGTATCACCGACGACGGCGAGGGCGACGATGTCACGCTCCCCTTCTGAAACCGCCTTGACAATCGCCGTGCGCTCGGCGCAAATGCCGACCGGATAACTCGCGTTCTCGATGTTGCAACCGCCAAAGACCTTGCCACTCTTGGTCAGCACTGCCGCACCTACTGCGAAATGGGAGTACGGGCTATAGGAGTGCTCGCGGTATGCGATGGCTTTCTGTACAAGTTCTTCGTCTGTCATGGGATATTCCTCCTCATTGCAATCTGCTCAGTATTTCTCTACTTTGTCTTTCTCCACACGTGCATAGACGAGCGGCTCCTTCGCCGGCTGCTGGTCGCCAATGGTGATGGCCTCGCGGTACATCTTCTCTGCATCTGCGAGCGAGGATTCCTTCGACGTATAGAGCGTGACGAGCACGTCGCCCTTTTTGACAGCATCTCCATATTTCTTGTGCAGGACGAGACCCGCGCTGAAATCGATACTGCTCTCCTTCGTCTCACGGCCCGCGCCGAGCACCACGGAGGTCTCGCCGATTTCCTCGGCGTTCATCTTCGTGATATAGCCATCGCGCTCCGCCTTGACCTCGGCTTTGTACGGAGCCTGAGCGAACTTCGTGTAGTCACGCAGCACGCTGTCGTCGCCGCCCTGCGCTTTGACCATCTGGCAGAACGTCTCGAACGCACTGCCGTCGGCGATGGCCTGCTCCGCCATCTTGCGGCAGGCCTCCGGCGTGCCCTTGCCCACGAGATAGAGCATATTGCTGGCGAGCTGGAGCGAGACCTCGCGCAGGTCGTCGGGGCCTTTGCCCTTCAGCACGTCCATCGACTCCATGACCTCGATGCTGTTGCCGATGCCATAGCCCAGTGGCGTGTCCATATCCGTGATGAGTGCGACCGTGCGGCGGCCTGCGCCCTCGCCGATGTTGACCATCGTCTGCGCGAGCTTGATGGAGTCATCAAGCGTCTTCATGAACGCGCCCGAGCCCGTCTTAACATCGAGCAGAATGCAGTCCGAGCCAGCCGCGAGCTTCTTGCTCATGATGGAGGAGGCAATCAAGGGAATGCAGTCAACAGTCGCCGTAACATCGCGCAGCGCATAGAGCTTTTTGTCGGCCGGGGCGAGGTTGCCCGACTGACCGATGACGCTGACACCGCATTTGTTCACCGTGTCAAAGAACTGCTCGCGCGAAAGCGCCGTCTGATAGCCCGGAATAGACTCGAGCTTGTCGACCGTGCCGCCCGTATGTCCGAGGCCGCGGCCGCTCATTTTCGCGACCTTGCCGCCGCAGGCCGCCACGATGGGGGCCACGATGAGCGTGGTCTTGTCGCCGACGCCGCCCGTCGAATGCTTATCGACTTTCTTACCGGCAATCGCGGAGAGGTCAATCATGTCGCCGGATTTGGCCATGACCTTCGTGAGTTCCGTGATTTCGTGGGAGTTCATGCCTTTGAACCAGATGGCCATGAGCATCGCCGACATCTGGTAGTCGGGGATTTCGCCCGCCACGTAGCCGTTAATCATGTACTCGATTTCGGCATCCGTGAGCTCACCACCGTGTTTTTTCTTGGTAATCAGGTCATACATGCGCATTGTCGCATTCCTCCTTTATTTAGCCACTGTCAGTCCGCCAAAATGCGGGGCAGTACACTTTCGCCTTTAGTCGTGAGCGGTGCATGGAACATATCGGCCACCGTCGCACCAATCATGGCAAACGTCGGATAAGTGCCGAGGTTCAGTCCCGCCTTGATGTGCTGGCCATAGATGAGCCAGGGCACATACTCCCGCGTGTGGTCAGTGCCCGGCGCTCCGGGGTCACAGCCGTGGTCGGCCGTAATCATCAGCACATCGTCCTCGCGCATCTTCGCCATGAACTCGCCGAGCTGCGCATCGAACTCCGTAGCCGCCTGAGCATAGCCATCGATGTTGCGGCGGTGGCCATAGACCATATCAAAGTCCACGAGGTTCACGAAGCACAGCCCGTTGAAATCCTCATCCATGACCTTGAGCGTCTTTTCCATACCGTCTTTGTTGTCTTTATTCACGCCGAGCGTGCGGCTGACACCGCGCCCCGCGAAAATATCAGAGATTTTGCCCACACCGATGGTATCGAGGCCCTTGCGCTGGAGCGCATCGAGCATCGTATCGCCCGTCGGGTCGAGACTGAAGTCATGGCGACGCGGTGTGCGCGTATAGTTCGGATATTCACCCACATACGGGCGCGCGATGATGCGACCCACGCCGTACTTGCCCTGCATGATACGGCGCGCGATGCGGCAGTATTCGTAGAGCTGCTCCACAGGCACATCATCCTCGTGCGCCGCAATCTGCAGCACCGAATCCGCCGAAGTATAGACGATGAGACCGCCCGTTTCCTTCTGCTCACGGCCATAGTCGTGGATGACTGCCGTCCCCGAGTAGGGCTTATTGCAGAGGATTTTCTTGCCAAAGGCGTCCTCCAGTTTCTCGATAACCTCCTGCGGGAATCCATCGGGGAACGTCGGCATCGGCTGCTCGGAGATGACACCACCGATTTCCCAGTGCCCCGTTGTCGTATCCTTGCCGCGCGAGAGCTCACGCAGACGGGCAAAAGCACCCAACGGGTTCGTCACCGGCTTGCCACAGCCCACGCCATCAATGTTAAAAAGCCCCAGTTTGCGCATATTCGGCGTATTGTATTTCTCCGACTGTGAGATAGACCGCAGCGTGTTGCAGATATCATCGCCGAAATCCGGCGCGTCCGGCTCGCGACCAATACCATAACTATCCAGCACGATGACAAAACAGCGTTTAATCTGGCTCATGCTATGCACTTCTTTCTCTCAATATAACTTCTGTTTCTCTATTTCCTTCTATATAAATGCTTTAGAGTTCGTCTTTCAGTACCTTGACAGCAGCGCTGCAGCCGAGGCGGTCACAGCCGAGCGCGAGGTATGTCTCCATCTCTTCGCGCGTATGGATGCCGCCCGCCGGTTTCATGCGCACATTCGGGCCGATATGCTCTTTGAACAACTTGATATCCTCGAACGTCGCACCCTTGGGGCCGAATCCCGTCGACGTCTTGATGAAGTCGGCGCCGGCCTCGGTCACGCAATGGCAAGCCGCAATTTTCTCTTCCTCGGTGAGGAAGCAGGTCTCAACGATGACCTTCAGTACACGGTCGCCCACGAGATTTTTGAGTGCCTTGATTTCGCCCGTCACATAGTCCGTGTTGCCCTCTTTGAGTGCGCCCACGTTGATGACCATGTCGATTTCGCTCGCGCCATCGGCCAGTGCCTGCGCCGTCTCCGCGATTTTCGCCGCCGTGTTGCAGTTGCCGTTCGGGAACCCCACCACCGTTGCGACCTTGATTTTGTCGCCATAGGTATCCTTGATGCGTTTGATAAAGCACGAAGGTACCATCGCCGTAGCCGTATGGTATTTGATAACCTCATCGCAAATCTGCTTAATGTCCGCCCATGTGGCGCTCTGCTTCAGGTAAGTGTGGTCCACATGGGACAGGATTTCTTTGGCATTCATCGTAGATATTTCCTCCTAGATATTGGTCGATAGAAAAATTGCGCTTGACAACAATTTTTCACTTGCTATGCTATTATTTTAGCGCGCTTTGTCGGGGATAAAAAGGCCATATGTCTTTAATTCACAGAAAATACGAAGAAAGTACGCAGTATACAAAACAAAACACGCTCCATCCCACCGAAGTGGACAGAGCGCGTAGACGAAACCTGCTATTCTATTATTTCTATATAAGGGAGTCAAGCTCGCCTAACGGCGACTTGACTAAGCGATTCGCACGCATTGGCGCGTCGCTTTGCTCCTTCAAATGCGGCTCACTGCTTAAGCTCCAGCCCCGCATTTTTGCGTGCGAAGTATTCGCGGTCGAGGATGCCGAGCACGACGAGGTTCTCGTAGAGGCCGTCGGTCAAGATAGTCTCGCGGATAAGGCCCTCGCGCACGAGGCCTTCACTCTCGTAGACATGCAGGGCACGCGCGTTGTAGTCCTTGCAGTCAAGCCAGCCGCGGTGCATCTTGAGGTCCTCGAACGCCCAGGCCTTCAGCAGCTTTAGCGCCTCATGCCCGTAGCCCTGCCCCTTCTTATCGATGAGGATGTGCATCCACTCGATTTCCTTTTGCTCCGTCTTGAGCCCGTTGACGAGCAGATAACCTACCGGCTCGCCCGTCGCGATTTCCTCAACCACAATATCCATTGAGCCCACTTTATCCCCAGTCTCGATGAGGTTCTGGTGGAACTCCCGGTCAAACGGTACAATAAAATGCACATTCGCCGGGTCGAACTCCAGCCGCATGATATAATCCAAATCCGCGAGCGTCGCCCGCCGCAACTGCAGCCGTCTGCCCACATGCAAAATCACTGCCTCATCCGCCGCCATAAAATTACCTTCTTTCCTCTATATATCGTTAGAGCTATGCTATAATGATAATATTAGATAACATCAGTATAGTAAAGCATCGACCAAAAAACAAGCGCTTGAGGAACAAAGATATGGATAGGAAGGTGTGCCATGACGTTTAACTTTTCTCTGTTACAGGGCATTGATACGCACCAGTTGTTGGAGCTGCTTTTACTGCCGGGCTGCATTTTGCTGTTTGCCCTCGCGCTGGGCATTACGCTGAACAAAATCATCAACCGCCGCCTGCATCGTCACCTCACGGGTGAGGAGAGCTCGTGGCAGTATATTCTCGTGCACGCCATGCAGGGGACGCCGATTTCGTTCTGTCTGGTCAGCGGCCTGTACTGGATTGTCAACACCATTGACATACCACCGCAGCTCACGAAGCTCTTTTCCTACATCTTATTTACCGTCATCGTATTCACGCTGACACGTATCGTCGCACGCACGGTGCAGGGGCTCGTGCAACTGCATATCGAGAGCTCGCAGGAGCGCCTGCCCAAGACTACCCTGCTCGACACCATCCTCAACATCGTCATCTATGCAATGGGTGTGCTCGTCGCTCTGCAATACTACGGCATATCTATTGCCCCCATCCTCACCGCGATGGGCGTCGGCGGCATGGCGGTGGCCCTCGCGTTGCAGGAGACACTCGCGAACATCTTCTCCGGCCTGCACCTCATCCTGTCCAAACAGCTGAAAATCGACGACTACATCAAGCTCAGCACGGGCGAGTCGGGGCGCGTCACGGACATCACCTGGCGCTTTACCACCATCGTGCCCGTGGGCGAAGGCAACATGGTCGTTATCCCGAACCAGAAAATCGCCTCCTCCACCATCACGAACTACTCTATGCCGCACCGCGACATCATCATCACTATCCCCATCGGCGTCGCCTATGACAGCGACCTCGAACAGGTCGAACAAGTCACCGTCGAGGTTGCCGACGAGGTACTGGAGGACATCGACCACGCCATCACGGCCAAACCGCTCGTACGGTTCCACACCTTCGGCGAGTCGAGCATCGATTTTAACGTGATTTTGCATTCGAGCAATTTCGACAATCAGGCACTCATCAAGCATGAGTTCATCAAGCGCCTCACCAAAAAATACCGCGAACTCGGCATCGAAATCCCCTACCCCGTACGCACGGTCATCCAGGGCGAGAGCTGATACCTGCCATGACACAGGCCTGTGCCGAGCTTTCCACAAAGTTATCCCCAGCTTATGCACAAGCTGGGGATAACTACTATATGTAGTATTTGCTATTGACGGTCACTACTAGATATAGTATAATTTAGTCCCAGCGGAGGATAAGCGCTGCCACCTAAAAATGTGATTTTTGCACAGGTTCAGGGCAACTTATCCCACCACAACGTAAATTCGCGTCACTCCGTCAGGAGCTACGCGTAGGTAGAGGAACAGGTGACAACCATGACAGTAAATGGTATTGATGTAACGGTAGACGGCCTGCAGGGCGTCTCCGAAGCCGAGATTGTGAACTATATCAACTACGTCGAGCAAAAGACGTCCGAGCCCGTGCAGACACTGCACCTCTCGCCCGCCGCCGACGGCAGTGTAAAAGTTGACTATGCCCTGCAACCGCAGAAATTCGAGCGCATCCGCCGTATCACTGGCTATCTCGTGGGCACGGTTGACCGCTGGAACAACGCCAAACAAGCCGAGCTCCACGACCGCGTCAAACACGGCCTGCACTGAGGTAACACTATGCAGCTGCGTATCGCCGGCACTGCGGATGACTCCATCGTGGATGGCGAAGGTATCCGCTTTACCGTGTTCGTACAGGGCTGTCCGCGCCGCTGCCCCGGTTGCCAAAACCCCGAGACGCAGAGCTATACGGGCGGCCAACTCACCACGACCGAGGACATCCTCGCCGCCTTTAACCAGAACCCGCTGCTCAGTGGTATCACGTTCTCGGGGGGCGAGCCCTTCACCCAGCCCGCGCCGCTCACCCGCCTCGCAAAGGCCGTGCATGCGCGCGGTCTGGACGTCTGGTGCTACACGGGCTATACGTTCGAGGAACTGCAAGCCCTGCGCAACCCTGCTGTGAACGAGCTGCTCCGCAATATCGATGTACTCATCGACGGCGAGTTCATTTACGAGCAGCGCGACCTCACACTGAAGTTCCGCGGCTCCCGCAACCAACGCCTCATCGACGTTCCCGCCACCTTGGCTAAGGGACACGTCATATGCAAAAAAATCGATTAAAACACCAAAAAGCCTTGACTGCATGAAACGGTCAAGGCTTTTTATATGACACTGCAACCAACATAGCTGCTGAAAGGTCAATAGACAGCAAAAGCACTTTTACAACTGTTGTAACATAGCTTGATATTGCTGCCACAACGGCTGCTGCGTATCTACTCCCTGCTCCAATGCCTGCGTGAGCAAAGTAATCCCATTGCGACGCAACTGGGCATAGGCAGCCGCACGCTGGCCCGGCTGCAACATAGCGGCATCCCGTTGCAATAAAGCATACCAAACCAGCTGATGCTGAGCCTGTTGCGGCAAACCGGGCTCCGGCAATGTGTTATAATACCCCGCCTGCAAAATTCCCGCTGCCGGTGGTTGCCCCTTAGCGAGAAGCAGTTCCCTATACATAGCAAAAAGTAATGGCTGCCCGCCGCTGAATCCATCACGAAACCAGTGACAGGCATCCAGCATACTACGACGCAAAAGTAAGGCGGATAGACCACCATCCGGCACCTTGCCTTGAGCCAGTAACCTGCTATAAATATCCTGCCGCCGCGCCATCACAAGATTTTCCTCCGTTTTGGCCTCAAGCGTCATATAGGGGGAAGCCGCACTGTGCGGCGCGGACTTAGTAGCGGCAATATACAAAGCGAAAGGAATCTGCTGCAACAAGATACTGGTGACCATCACCCGCAATTTATCTGGGGCTACGGTCTCACCAGGCAACACCCACTCCACGAACTGCCCCGTAACCACACGCGCCAAAGCGGCAAAAACATCCTGCTCCCCCGCCTGCGTATCCTCTGTGCGTAAAACTTGCACGCCTGAACTTGTCATGTCCCTAAGCAAATTACCGGGCAAAGCCCCCGCCAGCACGGGTACCACAATCTGCTGCCGTGGGAATATCTCCTGCTGTACCGAGGCGAGACTCTGACAAAATGGTGCTGCCACGCCCAAATAAGGTACCACAGAAGTCACTGTGGGCTGCTGTACCTCCACCCGCAACGCGGCAAAATTCTCGGCCAACGCTTCACCAGCCCGTAGAAAATTAGCCATAACCTGAATGGCCGCCTTGCCACTGTAACGCATGGTCTGCGACGGCACGCAGCCCCGCAAATCGCAAGGTTCAGATTCTGGCACGAACTCCGGCCAGTCCAGCTCCTCCCCCTTTGCTATACGCTCAGCGTACGCACGGTAACCGCCTCCCGATGCTGTATCAAGTGAGAACTGCGCCGCGATATTCAGCCAGCCGACCAAAATTTTGGTCTGAAACTGCCTTTTACTCCGCCAGTAGAAATGCGCCAATGAGAGTGGACACGGCTTCTTGTCCACTATATGCCGACAACCTGTCCCATCCTCCCAATAAGCATCGTGATTGCCCTCCATAAGGCAGAGCCGGTACTGCCGCGCCAGGGCACCGCCGATAATACATTTGCTCAAACCATCATCCTGACAAGCACGACGCAATGGCCGAGCTAGCAAAAAATCCTTTTCCGTCCCCCCCCACAGGTACATAACGTCGCCATGATAAATCATAACTCTGCATCGTGTCCAATGCCAGCAAAGCCTCGCGGCAAGACATACCAGTTGGTGGCAAAAGGAACTCATCGGCATCCAGCGGCAGGATAAAATCGGCCTGATACGTCTCAACCGCCTGCCGTAGCAGCGCGGACATTACCTCAGACTGTACATACGCCGCCCGATACTCTGTGCTAATCACAACCGGTAGCCCTTCGGCCACGAGTTTTTGCAAGATATCCCGCGTCTGGTCCGTACTGCGATGGTCGCAGACCAGCAGTACATCGACAAAACTCAATGTATGACGCACAAAACTCTCGATAACATCCTGCTCATTCTTCACCATCACAATGGCGACTATCCTGCCGCCCGTCCTGGCCGGTAACGCGGGCCGCTGGGGCACCTGTTGGGCCCATTGCGCCGCACGATAAGCGGCAATCGTATGCTGCAAGGCCTGATAAGCTGCCGTATGACGCAGGCCCGACTGTGCCAGAACGCACTCTGCACGCGTCAGATGATAAGGCTCAGGGTGGTGCATGGATAAAAGGTAACGCTGCATCAAAGTCAGCAGCAAAGCAGCCAAAGCCGTCCGCAACACCGAAACAGGTTGCAACTGTACCATAGCATAGAGCAGCATCACGTCCTCGGTAAAACCGCCCCGCCACGCTATATCATCTGCGGGGTAACGCTCCAGCCACTTTGCCACGAGCCCGACAGCTGCCGCCAGTTCCTGCCGACGCACCAGCCCATACAAGCGCATGAGGCCAAAAACATGATACTGCCGATAACGGCCATCATAATAATTTCTAAAATTTACAGATAATGTCTGCGGCCGGCTGTCCAGAAGCTCGTAGCCCAAAGATGCCAAAACCGGCTGCCATAATGCGTAATCGGCTTTTGGCCAGGCGTGACACCCCATAGGCAAATTTCCCGTACGAATGCGCTCAAACGCATGTTGCACATCATCCTGCACTGCAAAACGTCCCGCCGTGGCTACATCTGGCACACGAAAAGCATATTCTTCGCGTGTACCACAATACCCCCAGAACGCGTCCTCATTTTCAAAAAAGGCCTGCTGGAAAGGATGCGTATGCCATTTATCTCCCCACTGACGCAACAACTTCAGACAAGCCGACACACGCCGCAAAGAAAAGCCGCCATTACCTACCTGAGTGCCAAGCGCATGCCAGACTGGGGCATAACGATAGACCGGCGCTCCGATGTAGTCATAACCCGCCGCGCAAAACTCCGGCAAAGCATCATAAAAGACAAAAGCATCCAACTGGTAAAGCATCAAGTATTCATAAGCTGCAAAACGCTCATAAAAAGCCTCGGATAGCATCAGCCGGCTATAGCTGGATGAACTGTGAAAAAACTCCGTGGGAAAACGCTCCACACGAAAACCAGCCATCAACGACCCATAGTCAAACTGTAACCCAACCGGCGCAAAAAACACCTTGGGATAGGCCCCCCAAACACGTTGCAACTGCTGCAGCGCTATTTCCTCGCTACGGTTCAGACTGGCTTTATAAACAGGTACAACAATGACAACTTTGTCAGGCTCCATAGCATACCGCCTCGCTTTCTCTAGCTTTTCGCTATCAGTATAGCATAAATCCGCCACGATTTTGCCGTACTTAGCAGGAATTTGCCCACGCGGCGCGAAATAATATTTATAGAACCAAAACAAGGGGGCTTGCCTATGCAGGGGGATGGTGAAATCACCCGCATCCTCGTACCTGTGGACGGGTCGGCGACCTCGGACCGCGCGGTGCGTATGGCCGCGAAGATTGCGGCGGGAGTCGGGGCCAAGATTTACCTGTTGCATGTGTCCTATTTCGACCGCACCACGGATGATGTGCGTGAGTCCTGGCTGCCGGAGAGCATCACGGCGCCAGCGGGCGAACAGGAAGAGGCCATCATGGAGCAGGCGCGGGCGCTCATCCCGGCGGGCGTGGTAGCGGAATGCCACCACCGCACTGGCGCACCTGCTGAGCAGATTATCGCCTTTGCCCGCCAGCACCAGCCGGAGCTCATCGTCATCGGCGGCCGCAAAATCAGCAACGTCGTCGAGGGGTTCCTGCTGGGGAGCGTCAGCCGCGATGTGCTGCGGGATTCGCCCATGTCTGTACTGGTCATCAAATAACTGGTAACATAAAATTTAGGGGGTTTTACTATGATGAAAAACATTTTAGTACCAATCGATGGTTCTGAGGGTTCGGACCGTGCGGTAACGCAGGCCATCGACCTCGCGGAGTCCATCGGGGCCAAAATCAATTTCCTCTATGTCGCCAACATCAACCAGCTGGCCATCAATGCGTGCCTGTCCGATGCCATTCTCGAGGCCGTGACGAAGGCCGGCAACGTCATCCTCGACCGTGCGATGGAGATGGTGCCCTCGGGTATTGAGAAGGAAGCCTTCTCCGAGACGGGTTCCCCCGCTGTGGTCATTCTCGACTTCGCGACGAGCAACAACATGGATCTCATCGTCATGGGCAGCCGTGGGCTCGGCGTGGTCAAGGGCGTACTGCTCGGCAGTGTGAGCCAGTACATCGTGGAGCAGTCGAAGTGCCCCGTGCTGGTCGTCAAATAAGCACACAAATACTAAAACGACTTTGGCAGGGCTTGCTGGCCCTGCTTTTTTGTTGGGGAAATCGCTTTACCGGTTTACAAAGTCCCGATAAATCTTATATAATGAAACGGAATACTTTGGGATTCATTACGTCATTTTTTATTCTAGTGTTATGAAAGGAAAAGTACATGTTATTCCTGATTGCCTTATCGCCTATTCTCTGGCTGATTGTGGCGCTCTCCGTACTGCACATGCCAGCGTGGAAAGCCTGCTCACTTGCCCTCGTCATCGCGCTCGCCTGCGCCCTCGGCGTCGAGAACATGACGACCGTACACGCCTCGCAGGCCGTACTGCAGGGCGTGGCCCTCGCCTGCTGGCCAATCCTGCTGGTCATTGTGGCCGCTATCTTTACCTACAACCTCACGCTGCACACGCATAGCATGGACGTCATCAAACAGATGCTGACCTCCGTCTCCAGTGACCGCCGCGTGCTCATCCTGCTCATCGGCTGGGGCTTTGGCGCCTTCCTCGAGGGCATGGCGGGCTTTGGTACGGCTGTGGCTATCCCGGCGGGTATGCTCGCGGGCATCGGGGTCAATCCCGTGCTCGCGGCCTCGGTCTGCCTCGTGGCCAACTCCGTGCCGACGGCCTACGGTTCCATCGGCATCCCACTCGTGACGCTGGGCAGTGTCACCGGCATCGACAGTGTTGAGCTCGCAACCTACACCTGCTTGCAGCTCGCACCTATCACCTGCCTCTGCCCCATCATCATGACCATTGTGGCCGGTGGCTCGCTGAAAGCCCTCAAAGGCATGGGCCTCATCATCCTCGCGGCTATCCTCGGCTTCCTCGTGCCTGAGGTCATCGTGGCTACGCTCGTGGGCCCGGAGCTCGCTGTCGTAGCAGCAGCCATCGGTACGATTGGCTGCATCGTGGCCGCGGCCAAAGCGTTCCCCGTGAATGACCCAGCCTACGCGATGGACGTCAAGCAGGACGCCGAACCGGTCACGGCACACAAAGGCCTTGTGGCCTGCCTGCCCTTCATCCTGATTTTCTTATTCCTGCTCTTCACTTCGAAGCTCGTGCCTATCCTGCACGACCCGCTGGCCGCCATCAAGACGAGCGTGGAAATCTACGAAGGCGCATCCCCCTATACGTTTACCTGGGTAGCTACGCCAGGCGTACTCATCTTCCTCGCGGCCTTTATCGGCGGTCACGTACAGGGCGCAGGCTTTGGCGAGATGTGCGGTGTCCTGCGTAAGACGTTCTGGAATCTGCGCTTCACCATGATTACCATCATCACGGTCATCGCCACCGCCGAGGTCATGGGCTTCAGCGGCATGACGAGCCAGATTGCGGAGACAGCCGTCGCGGCTACCGGCGCTGGCTATCCGGCCATCGCGGCCTTCATCGGCTCCGTCGGTACGTTCATCACGGGCTCCGCGACTTCGAGCTGCGTGCTCTTCGGCAAGTTGCAGACAGATGCGGCTGCCGCCATCGGCGCCTCACAGCATGTACAGGCCTGGATTGCCGCGGCCAACGCGACTGGCGCCTGCGCGGGCAAGATGATTTCCCCGCAGACCATCGCCATCGCCATCGGTGCCATCGGCGTCACGGGCGTGGACAGCCAGCTGCTGCGCTTCTCCGTGAAAGTCTACCTGCCCTACATCATCATCATGGGCTGCATCGTCTACTTCGGTCAGGCCTTTGTGGGCTAAGCCGCAACAAAATTTACCGATATCACGGGAACGGGTCGTTGCCATACGCAACGGCCTGTTTTTTTGTGCTATACTGATAAGTAGATTGATAAAACAGGAGCGAAAAATATGCTAGACCTTTCCCATATAACCACGGAGCGGCGCAACCCGCGCACGGCTCATATCGATGAACTCTCCACGCTGGAGATGCTGACCCTCATCAATGCGGAGGACCAGCAGGTACCACTGGCCGTGGCCCAGATACTACCCGCTATCGCGCAGGCCGTCGACGTCATCGCGCGGCAACTCTCACGCGGCGGGCATCTTTTCTACATGGGCGCAGGCACCTCGGGCCGCCTCGGCGTACTCGACGCAGCCGAGTGCCCCCCCACCTATGGCACCGCTCCCGCGCTCGTACAGGGCCTCATCGCAGGCGGACAGGACGCGATGTTTCAGGCCCAGGAGGGCGCAGAGGACAGTGAGGCGTTAGGGCGGCAGGATTTACAGAAGCATGGCTTCACGGACAGCGATGTGCTCGTAGGCATCGCGGCCTCGGGGCGCACGCCCTACGTGCTCGGCGGCCTCGCCTTTGCCCGGGAAATCGGCGCACCGACTATCGCACTATCGTGCAGTGAGCACTCCACCCTCGCCGATGCCGCCGACATAGCGCTCACGCCCGTGACCGGCCCCGAGGTCATCACGGGTTCGACGCGCATGAAAGCGGGCACGGCACAGAAACTCGTACTCAACATGCTCTCGACCGGCACGATGATAAAACTGGGTAAGGTCTATGGCAATCTCATGGTTGATGTCAAAACCAGCAACGCCAAACTCGAAGAGCGTGCCCGCCGTATCGTCATGGCAGCCACGGGCTGCACGCGTGAGGAAGCCGTCGACGCACTACAAGCGGCAGACGGCCATGCCAAACTGGCCATCCTGCTGCAACTCACCGGCTGCACCGCCGCCGAGGGCCAGGCCCGCCTGACGGCCGCCCACGGCCGGCTCAAGGAGGCACTCGCATGAAACATGACCAGTATGCCGCTCTCGCCTGGGCTATCTTCCTCTGCACAGGCCCCGCCAGCAACGTGCGTGCCGTGAGTCACTGCATGACACGCCTGCGGCTGCACCTCGCGACGCAGGCGCCCGACCTCGCCGCCCAACTGCAACACATCGCGGGCGTACTCGGCACCAACCAGAGCGGCGACGAGCTGCAAATCATCCTCGGCCCCGGCCGCGCAGCCGAGGTGGCCGCCTGCTACGCAGCATACGCAGGGCAGACAGTCACCACAGCGGCTGAACCATCCCCCTGCACCAATACTACATCACCTGAGCAGGCAAAGAACAGCACAGAAACCAGCGGCACAGCCGCGCGCCCAGCTTTTGGCGACGGCAAGGCCCTGCACAACGCAATTCGCGCGCGCAACGCCACACCGGTCAAGTTGTTTTTCCGCCGCATCGCGAGCATCTTCATCCCGCTCATCCCCGGCTTTATCGCCTGCGGTCTCATCAGCGGCCTGCTTAACCTCGCGGGGAAACTCGCCCCGCTGCTCGTGGGCACAGGTATCTATCAGTTGCTCGTGGTAGCAGGCGGCTGTGTATTCTGGGGCATGAACCTCTTTATCGGTTGGAATGCGGCAAAAGAGTTCGGCGGCACGCCCATCATCGGCGGCGCCCTCGGTGCCCTGCTCACCCATCCTGCGCTCTCGGGTGTCGTGCTGAACGGCATGCCGCTCACACCTGGGCGTGGGGGCGTGATTTCCGTATTGCTCGTAGCCGGCCTCGCCGCCTGGTTGGAAAAGCGCCTGCGCCGCATCATCCCCGAAATTTTCAGTCTCTTTCTCGTGCCGCTCTGCACCCTTTTACTCGCGGGCACGGCGGCCATTCTCGTACTCCAGCCGCTCGGCGGCCTCGTCTCCGACCTCATCGGGCAGGGTGCCACCGCCGCCATCGGCAGGGGCGGTGCCATCACGGGCTTTATCCTCGGCGGCACCTTCCTGCCGATGGTCATGCTGGGCATCCACCAGACCCTCACCCCTATCCACGCCGAACTACTCAACCAATACGGCGTGACCATCCTGCTGCCCGTACTCGCAATGGCGGGGGCAGGCCAGGTCGGCGCGAGCTTCGCGGTCTGGTGGCGCACGCACAACGCACGTCTAAAAAAGACCGTAGCCTCGGCCCTGCCCGTAGGTATCCTCGGCGTGGGGGAACCGCTCATCTACGGCGTGACTCTGCCACTGGGCCGTCCCTTTATCGGAGCCTGCATCGGTGGGGCCTGCGGGGGTGCGGTACAAGCCGCCTTCATGGTGGGCGCGGCTACCCTCGGTATCTCTGGCCTGCCACTGGCCGCCGCCACCGATAACATCGCCATCTACCTGCTGGGTCTCGTCACCGCCTACGCAGGCGGCTTTATCGCCACCTGCCTGCTGGGCTTTGACGACCCTGAGGATTAAGGAGAAAAATATGCAAAACGGCTTCGCCCTCTATCCGGGGCTGGACAACACGCTGACCGAGAACCTCACCCTGCTCGAACACGCTGCCGCTTGCGGCCTGCAGCGTGTCTTTACCTCGTTGCAAATTCCCGAAAGTGACACGACCGCGCTCAAAGCCGAACTCGGTATGCTGCTGGCCGCCGCCCGCGACCATCACCTCGAGGTCATCTCCGATGTCTCCCCCGCTACGTTGCGCCTGCTCGACATACGCGATTTCTCGCTCTCGGCTTTCCGCATGCTCGGCATCACGACGCTGCGGCTAGACTATGGTTTCGGCCTACAGGAAATCGTGGAACTCTCGCATAACCATCAGGGCATGCGCATCCAGCTCAACGCCTCCACGGTCACGGGCGATATCCTCTCCGCGCTCGTCGGCCTCAAGGCGAACTTCCACCAAATCGACGCGCTGCACAATTTCTATCCGCGCCCCGGTACAGGCCTCAGCGAGGAACTGCTCGTGCGCAAAAACCTCATGCTGCACAAACTCGGGGTGCGCGTGGGCGCCTTTGTGCCCACGCAGAGCGGCCGACGGCGTTCACCGCTCGGGGACGGCCTGCCCACCCTCGAGGAGCACCGCACTATGCCCGTTGACCTCGCGGCACGCCAGCTCGTCGCCCTCGGCTGTGACGCCGTGTTCCTCAGCGATGCCCGTCCCAGTGAGGACGAACTGCACGCGCTCGGGCAGCTGCGTGACGACTGTATCACACTCTCTGCCCGATGCCTCACACAGGAACCGCTGCAACAGGCCTTGCTCAGTCAGACGTACACCTCGCGCGAGGACGAGGCCCGCGACGCCATCCGCGCCCAGGAGAGCCGTCCCCGCCTCAAAAAGATGGGCCAGACCATCACACCCGCCCACACTGTCGAGCGCCCGCTCGGAGCCATCACACTCGACAACAGCGGCTACGGCCGCTATATGGGCGAGCTCCAGATTTTACGCACAAATCTCCCCGCTGACCCGCGTACGAACGTCGTCGCCCAGATTGACCCCGAGGAACTCCACCTCATCAAATACATCACGCCTGGCCGTAAATTTTCGTTCCGTTTGCACGACTGAAATGGTATAATTAGGAGTAGAACCCTTGGGGAGGAAAACATGACTCAAAACGAAAATATCGACGTTAATACAGCGGCAGGCGGCCCCGCATGCGAGTTTTGCGAAATACACCACACGCATCCGGACAAAATCAAAACTGCCCGCCTGCATGAGCTCGACAACGAAACGAGCCTGCGTCTGGCCGAAATCTTTAAGGTACTCGGCGACCAGACGCGCATCAAGCTGCTCTCACTGCTCGTAGCCGAGGATGAGATGTGCGTCTGTGACATCGCCGCCGCCCTGCATATGCAGCAGTCGGCCATCTCGCACCAGCTGCGCGTACTGCGCAACGCCCGTCTCGTAAAGTTCCGCAAGGCTGGCAAAGAGGCTTTTTATTCGCTCGACGATGACCATGTCGTACGGCTTATGAGCCAGGGGCTCGAGCACGTCCTGCACGGCTGAGCGTCACCTGACACATATTAACCACAGATAAGGAGGCCGAGGAGCTTGTATCAGAGAAAGCATCATCCATCCGCACGTCATATGCTACGGCGCATCATGCTCAGCACAGGCCTGTGCGCCCTGCTGCTCACGGGCACGGCTCTGGCCTCCCCCACCCTGCAACAGGGCTCGCACGGCCACGACGTGCTCGTACTGCAACAAAAACTGCAAAACATCGGCTACAACGTGGGCGGTGCCGATGGCATCTACGGTCAGGGCACGGAGCGTGCCGTAGCCGAGTTCCAGCGGGATAACAAAATGCACGTCACGGGCATCGTGAACAACTCCACCTGGCGCGCCCTGCTCAAGGCAAAGAAGCGCCCCTGGGGCAGCAACGTCAAGCCGCCCGTGCACAACCAGCCAGCCGTTCCCCAGCCCAATGGCGGCTGGGCGCAGAGCCGCGAGCTCGCGCCGAACGGCGCCACGATACTCCCGCGCAACAAAGTCAACGCCCTCATCTTCACGGCTAAGAAGTACATGGGCACGCCCTACCTCTTCGGTGGCAGCACGCCCAAGGCCTTTGACTGCTCGGGGTATCTACAGTACATCTTCCGCGAGAACGGCATCGAGATACCGCGTACGGCCGATGAACAGTACAAGCTCGGCCGTCGCACCACCAGCGCACGCGAGCTCGTACCCGGCGACCTCGTCTTTTTTACCACCTACGAGCCCGGCGCCTCGCACTGCGGCCTCTATCTCGGTCAAGGTGACTTCATCCATGCCTCCTCCAGCAAAGGCGTGCGCGTGGACAACCTCAGTAATGGCTACTGGGCGCCGAAGTATCTCGGCGGCAAACACATCGTAAAATAAAAAGGCAACCGCCCAAGGTTTATCCCCCATAGCAGTTACCTACCAGAACCAGGCAGCAACCCGCGGCCTGGTCTTTTTCTTATGCAATTTTCCGGCAGTTAGGCCAAACCAGCCGGCGCTGGCAGCTCTCCCGGAGCCACACCCTCGCCCACTTCGGCGGGCGTGGCCGTCTGCGGCGCGAAGCTGTTGATATAGCTGGCGAGATGGTCCGCCACATCGTTGAGATTTTTATGACTGGTGTTCACGCAGATATCATAATACTGCGGATTGCCCCAGGCATAGGCCGTGTAGTAGTTGACATAGGCGCCACGACGCTTGTCCATCTTATTGATGTAGGCCTCGGCCTCTTCGTGGTTCAGCTGGTTGCGCGCCATGACCGTCTTGATGCGGTCCTCGAGATTCGCGACGACGAAAATATCAATCGTTGGCACGTGCGCCTGATCGAGTACATAGTTCGCGCAGCGGCCCACGATAATGCAGGACGATTTCTTGGCGAGGTCGCGCACAATCTGCGACTGCACCTCGAACATCACATCTCTCTTGGAGGCCTCGTACTCCTTGGCCGCAAACATACCGCCCGCAGTCAGGGCATGCACGAGATCGTTCGTCGCCGTCTCGTTCTCCTCGCGCACGACGGACTCATCGACGTTGAGCTCTTTCGAGGCCAGCTTTATCATATCCTCGTCATAGTAGGGGATGTCGAGTTTCTGCGCGAGGATGCCGGCTAGCTTGCGCCCGTGACTGCCATACTGGCGGCCAAAGGTGATGATGAGGTTGTGTCCCGTGGCCGCCTCAAAGGCCGCACCACCGTGATACATACTCACATCGATAGCGTCGATAGGCGTCTCGTTCAGCACCACACCAGCGGCCTCCTCGTAGCCGGGGATGACCCAGTCATTGCCCACCGAGACCCCGAGATACCGCTCGTCATAGCCTGAGACGATTTCCTGCTGCGGAAAACGCTGGAGATACCAGGCCTTCATCAGCACGAAGTAGGCGGCAAAGCCTACGGGAAAGCCAAAGAAATAACCGTACTCAGGGCTGAGGTTCGCCGCAAACGTGCCCGCGAGCCAGGCGATAATACCGCAGAGGTTAAAACCGCCGTGATAGCGATACTGCCCGTGCGCCTCGTAGAGCTCCTTGACGTTGAGCCGGCGGTGCCGCAGCACGTAGTAGTCACAGAGCATGATGCCCGCCAACGAGGAAAGGAAGGAACCGAAATAACCGAGATAGACAAAGAGCTGGTCCAGAATGCGCCACGGCATGACGCAGACGCCGATGAGGCCCGCGATGATAACGGCCGCCTTGTAGGAAAGTTTCCAGCGCGCGCCCGCATTCGTAAAACAGATGGCAGGCGGCACGAGGTTAGCGGCCGTATTGGTCGACCACTGCGCAAGGATAACCATCACCAGCAGGATGAGGAGCGTCGAGCCCTCCGCCTGCTGCTGGATAACCTCGACAGGGTTCCAGTTGCCCGTAGTAAGGTAGGAAATGGCCCCGATGGCCGCGATAAACGACTCGATGATGGGGAGCGTGAGGAACTGCGGTATCCAGTTGTTGATGTTGCGTTTGAACCAGTTGCGCTCGCCCACGGGGCATTTGAGACTGCGCGTCATGTTCGGGATATCGCAGGCCAGCGCGGCCCACATGCCCATGTTCGCACACATCGTAATCAGCCAGATGGAGTCCGAAGGCTGCGGCGGCACATAGCCGAGAATGTTGATGTTGTTGAGCGTCGCGAGGTCGTTCACACGGTAGAACATCCAGCAGGTTATGATGATGATACAGGGCGCGGCCAGTGAGGCAAATTTGTCGATGGCGCTGATGCCCAGCATCGTATTCACGACCTGCACCACGGCAAAGACGATAAACCAGAGGAACCAGTTGTCGATGCCAAAGAGCGATAAGGTGAAATAGTTGATGGCCAAAGCGCCGATATAGGTGTTGATACCGAACCAGCACGAGGCCACGACACCGCGGGCCACGGCGGGCAGATGCACACCCGTAAGGCCAAACGGGGCCCGCAGATAGGTGGCAAACGAGAGGCCGTGCTCCACGCCGATATCGCCCGTGAGGCTCGCAATCACCGCAATGACGAGGTTCGCCACGAAGGTGGCCGTGACCACGCCCACGATACCCATACCGCCGATACCGCTGGCGCCGAAACTGAACACCGAGATAACGATAGCCATGCCAATCCAGATGTTGGCAAAGCCGATGCCCGACAGCGTACGCCGCCGGGAGGTCACCGGCACAATATCGGCTGACACGAGTGTGTTGTTGTTTGCTGAGGCAGCCATAGAAAGCCCTCCCTTCTCAGGCAGTAATAAAGAAAACCGTCCTGCTGCCGGCGGCTAAGCCAGCTAGCTGTAACGGTTATCTCTCATACTGTTCAACTATTGCGTTAAGCCATAGCGGCGCGCAGTTTCTCCGTCGCGGCCGCATCGACTGTCATCGTTTTTTCGTCGATAACTACTCCATAGGACGCCTTGGCATCTACGACATCGGTAAAGCCGTCGAGCACATCGCCGAGCACGAGCTCGGGGTCACGCTCGAAAGGATTGCCATAGCCGCCACCGCACGGCGTGCGGATTTGCAGTACATCGTTCTCGCCCATTTCCTCATCGGAGAGCTTCGCCTGCAAATGCACTGGATGTTCACTATAGGGATTTTTCGTCATGCTGGCCGAACTGCCATCCGCGCCGCCGAAGATGCCCTTCGGTGCCTCGTTGTGGCGGTCGCCCTCGCAGGTGACCGTACCGGCCTGCAGGAAACGCGTCTCGCGGATGATACCGAGACCGCCGCGCCATTTGCCGGGTGCCACCTTCTCCGGATTGAGCTCATAGCGCTCGACACGCAGCGGATAGTGCCACTCGATTTCCTCAATCGGCACATTACGCGTGTTAGCCACGAGCGCATCGCAAGAGTCTATAGCATCTTTGCCGCAACGGCCGCCGTAGGAGCCCTCATCGACCTCCAGATAGACCCAGTACTCGCCCTTCGCCGGGTTAAAGCCGTTGTAGCTGACAAAATGTATATGCGCGCTCGTGCCAGCCGAAACACGGTCGGGCATGACGTCAGCGAGCGAGCGCATCACGCAGTCGGCGAGCAGGTTGGCCTGATTGAAACGCGAGAACGTGGCGCGCGGGAAGTTCGGATTGAAAATACAGCCTTTCGGCGCGATGATTTCCACGGGGCGGCGCATACCGTCGTTCTGCGGGATGTACTGCTGGTAGATATCATCATCGAGGAACAACGCGTGCATGATGTAGTTAATCGAGGTGCGCGTCGTGCCCTCAAAGGAGCAGTTAAAGGCCGTATATACCTCGTCGGCACTACCCGTGAGGTCGATGGTCAGGCTGTCGCCATGAATGGTCGTAGTCGTGCAGACCTTGAGCGGCTTGTCGAGATTGATGCCGTCATTGTCCAGCCAGCCCTCGGCGTAGTAGGTGCCATCTGGGACTTTGGCGATAGCGTTGCGCAGCATACGCTCGGAGTAGTCCATCCAGTCCTCGATAGCCGAGAAGACCGTCTCCACACCGTATTTATCCAGCAGCTCCGTAAAGCGCTTGATGCCGTGCTGAGCCGAGGCAATCATGGCCTTGAGGTCGTTTTCGTTCATGGACGGCGTACGCACGTTGTCGAGAATGGCCTGCCAGAGCTGCTCGTTCTTCTTGCCTTTTTCGTAGAGCTTCAGCGCATAGTAGATGCGCGTCTCAGCGTAAACGTCACGCGCGAAGACATCCATGCCTGGCGTATGCGAGCCGTTATCGAGGAGATGTGCCTGCACGCAGGAGAAACTGATGAGTTTCCCTTGGTAGAAAATCGGCAAACAAATATGGATGTCTGGCGAATGTGACGTGCCATAGTAGGGATGGTTGTGAATGAAAATATCGCCTTCGTGAATATCCTCCAGCTTCCAGCGCGTGAGAATGCCCTTGACGTTGCCGCCGATGGAGCCGACGTGCATCGGCGTGCTCTCGCTTTCGCAGAGCTGGCGGCCTACGGTATCGACAATGCCCGCGCCGATATCCTCCGACTCGCGGATGATGCTGGAGTAGGACATGCGGTAGAGCACCATGCCCATTTCCTGTGCAATCATCTTGAACGCGCCGCCGAGCACCTGCAACGTGACGGGGTCGACTTCGACCCGCGGGATGTTCAGACCTTCAATCATCTTGCCCATGATATACCCTTCCTTTCTATATTCTGCCGTTCAGACATTGATATCGATGACGATGATGCCATAATCATTCACATGGCCCGTGCAGCCTGGCTCGATGACGATAGTCGTATCCATCTGGTTGATGATGGCCGGCCCCGCGATTTCGTTGTTCGCGCAGAGTTTGCTGCGGTCGTAAATCTTGGTCTGCTCGTGCACCGGCTTGCCGTCAGCTCCCTTGAACACAACCTCACGCTCGCCGATGATAGCGTCCGTCGCATCAGCCGTACCCTGCGGTGCCTTGACCGCCTCGAGGTCCTCAATGGCCCCCGTGCCGATGACACGGATATTGACGATTTCCACGGCGACCTGACGATAAGAGCGGCCGAACTGCTTCTTGTGCGTGACGTGGAAGGACTCCTTGAGCTTTTCAATCGTCTCCTCGGTCACGGGGCCGCCGACGACCGGCACGCGCATCTCATAGCCCTGCCCCTCATAGCGGCAGTCGGCCACGCGCTGGATAACGATATCATTCTCGGACATGTTGTCCTCGATGAGACGGTCATGCGCCTCCTGCTCGAGCATCTTGTAGTCAGCATCTAACCCAGCGAGGTCTACCTTGGTCGAGAGCTGCATCTCCGTCTTGGAGAAATCGTACATGAGGTTCGTATTGACGAGGCCGACGGCGCAGAGCGCACCAGGATTCTGCGGCACGATAACGTGCTTCATGCCGAGTTCGCGGGCGACACTGCACGCATGCAGTGAACCGGCACCGCCGCAGGCGAAAAGCGCGAAGTCACGCGGGTCGAAGCCACGGCGCACAGACTCTTTCTCGATTTCCTGAATCATGTTATTGTTCATGACATCGATGATGCCGAGTGCCGCCTCGTAGAGGTCCTCCCCGAGCGGCTGGCCGACATGCTCCATAATGGCCTTTTCCGCGAGGTCCTTACGGATTTCCATGCGGCCACCGAGCAGCTTCGTACCGAGGCGTCCGAGGATAATGTTCGCATCGGAGACCGTTGGCTTCGTGCCGCCGCGGTTGTAACAGGCTGGGCCCGGCACGGCGCCCGCACTCTGGGGGCCGACGCGGAAGAACCCGCCCTCATCGATATAGGCGATGGAGCCGCCGCCAGCGCCGATAGTGCCCACATCAATCATCGGCACCATCGCAGAGTAACCGCCGACCTTGGTATCGAGCAGGTGCTTCATGCTGGGTTTGAGGTCAGCCAGCACCGAGATATCGGCCGACGTACCGCCGATATCGAGCGTGATGACGTTCTTGATATCCGTGAGCTTCGTCGTCCAGATAGCGCCGAGCACGCCGCCGACCGGGCCTGAAAGCAGCAGATTGACCGGCTTTTCCTGCGCGGCCTCCGCCGAGGCCACGCCGCCGAACGACTGCATGAGATGCACGTTGGCCGTGTAACCCTGCGCGTGCAGATTTTTCACCAGCTGCTTGATATAGCGCGACGTCGTGGGGCCGATATAGGCATTGAGCCCGGTCGTCGTGAAACGCTCATACTCGCGGAACTGCGGCAGTACCTCGGAACTCAGCGAGAGGTAAACCTCGGGATACTCCTCCTTGATGATTTCCTTGACGCGCTGCTCATGCGCCGGGTTGAGGAAGGAAAACAGGAAGCAGACCGCGATAGCCTCCACGCCATCGGCCTTCATCTTGCGCACGGCCGCCCTGACCTCATCCTCATCAAGCGGGATGAGCTCGGCGCCGTCCGGTGCGATGACGCGCTCAGAGACGCCGTAACGGTCACGACGCTTACAGACCGGATATTTCTGCCAAGGGATATCCTCCACGATGGAGAAATTCGTCGGCCGCTTGTGGCGCGCGATATGAATGATATCGCGGTAGCCTTTGGTCGTAATCATGCCCGCCCGTGCGCCTTTATGCTCGAGCACCATGTTCGTTGCGATGGTCGTGCCGTGGAAAATCTCATCGATTTCCCCATGCTCTAGGTTGAGTTTATCGCAAATCGCGTTGATGCCCTCCATCATACCGATGGACGGGTCGGCTGGCGTAGTCGAAGTCTTGTAGACCTCTACCTTGCCTGCATCATCCACATAGATAAAATCTGTAAAAGTACCGCCGACATCGACGCCCATTCTTTTCATCTGTGTCCCCTCCTCTATATTAGAAAACGGCGCCGCTTCACCTGCCACTACTACGTGCGCTGCCTGCACTAAATCTCAGGGAAAGCGGGACGCCGTTGTCCTGCCGTTGAGCATATGATTTGCCTGTCAAAGCTTGAGAAAAATTATTTGTCGAATTGGCGAGCGTGCTTCGTATAGACGGAGCTATCGATGCCCTCCAGATATTGCACGACCTCAGCCACGGGTACCACGTCGCAGAACTTCGCCTCCATATCGAACAGGTTCCACTCGATAACACCCGGTACGCGGTCGCCTACCGTGCCCTCCGGCACGATGGTCTTGAAGCCGTAGCCCGTGGAGTCCATAACCGTGTGACGTACGCAGGCGCAGGACGTAGCCCCCATGACGATGAGCGTATCGACGCCGAGATAGTTCAGCGTCTGTGCGAGATGCGTGCCGAAGAAATTCGACGCATATTTCTTGTGGATGACCGGCTCCTCCGGGCGGGGTTTCAGCTTCGGGTCAATCTCCATCCAGTCGCTGTTGATATCGAGCGTTGTCAGGGGGATTTTCTCATCCCAGCGCGGCAAATCCCACTGCTCTTTGCCGACGAAACCCGTCGTCGTATGGAAAATGGGGACGCCCGACTTACGACCGGCCTCGAGCACCTTCAGGGCCTCGGCACAAACCTCTTCGGAGTGGTCACAGGTGAAGGGATGACCCTCGCTCATCCAGGCCTTGGCCATGTCGACCGTCGTGATGGCCGGTGCCTTGCCGAAACCCATCTTGCGCATGAAGCCGCGCTCCTTGTAGATAGCACGGGCCTCAGCAAAAGCCTGTTTCAGCAGGGACTCATCAAAACCATAGTGATCGACGAATTTATAATCTTTGTTTGCCATGATAATCAGCCTCCATCTTTACTGCTTCATTCATCTGTTACAGCTTTGAGCCTCCTCCGGATGAAGGCCTGTCCAACTGTTGAGCTTATAATAACGCCAGCTTTACACTTTGGCAATAGTTTTGCGTTGTTTGTCAGTATAATGTACCATGACACTTCTTTGTCACATTACTGTCAATCTTTTGTACGCTCACCTGTCACAACATCTGATGCTGCTCTGCTCCCTACGACATTGATGGCCCCAATCGCCCCCAGTACCAGCAGCATCCCCACGAGCTCCAGCACCGTAAACTGCTCGTGGAAATACACCCCGCCGACCACGGCTGCGACCACCGGCTCCACTGTGGCGAGCAAAGAGGCCCGGCTGGCCTCCAGTCCTGCAAGCCCCAACGTATAGCATAAAAAGGGCAGTACCGTGCAGAACAATCCCAGGCCCAACACGGCGGGCATGAGGCTCCATGACAGGCTGCGCAGGGCATGTGGCACGACGCCAGACGCAGGCACGGCCACCACCGCCGCCATGAGAAAGGTATAAAACGTAATCGTCGCCGCCGTATAGCGCCCCACGACAAATTTGCCAAAAATACTATAGAGCGCATAGCCGAGGCCTGCTCCCAGACCGAGGACAATGCCCAGCACAGGTACGCTCGCACTGCTGCCGACCACGCCCGTAACCAGCATAAGCCCGCAAAAAATCACTACGAGCGCGGCCACCTTGGGCCGCGTGATGCATTCACCAAAGCACAGTGCCGAGAGCCCCAGCACGAAGCCCGGCGCCGTGTACATGAGCAGCGCGGGTACCGCCGCCCCGCCGATAACCGCGATGGCTTGGAAATAACAATAGTTAAAGAACACAATGCTGCCCACGCCGGTGCCGATAAAATACGGCACATCCCGCCAACGGATACGCAGCTGCGCCCGCTGCCGCACTCCCAGCCACAAAAATAGCAGCAACGCTGCTCCCACCGCCCGCAAGGCCACCACCTCAAAGGAACTGAACCCTGCCCGTTGCAAGGTATGAACGAAAATCGCAATAATCCCCCACAAAGTCCCCGCCATGAGAATGTACATCGTAGAGCGCATATGGCATCATCTCCTGTTCTTTTGTATATTCTGTATACTTGAAATAAATAATTATATAAACTATAACAACAATGCTATAATAAAGTCAATGCCTTGACAAGCAGCCGTCCCTAATTGTCCAGCTCCCTACCATGACAATTCCGTGACAAAGCGGCTGCACCACTCAGCAAGCGTATTCCCTGTACTCTCTGCACCTATTGGGATGTGATAGCATGCGCAAAACTAACCTCTCTCCCCTCGGCTTCCTCATGGAGGCCCTCAATATCCAAACCGTCACCCTGGCCCGCGCCCTGCATGTCGATGCGAGCCTCGTGAGCAAATGGAAAAGCGGTGGGCGTAAGCTCACCGCTAAATCAGTTTATTTCAATGACATCGCCGAACTGCTGCTCGCTGAAGAAATAGCTACGCCCGGCTGCCTGCGCCAGGCACTGGCACAAGCTCTCCCGCAGACTGAACTGGCCCCTGAGCAAGACCTCGGGCCTTTGCTGCGCAGTTATTTAGCCGACACAGTGCCGACATACACCAGCACCGCCTGCCAGACATTCAACGGTGCCACAGCCATCACTATGCAGACTTACAGTGGTCTCGCCGGCGAAAGACAGGCCGTGGACAGCCTGCTCGCTTGTGCCGAGGCCCTGCCCGGCGCAGGCGAGCTCCTCTTCCTCGATGCGTCTGGTTTTAAATGGCTGCTGGCCGACAATACCTACGCGCCCCAATTTGTCAGCCGGTTGCTGAGTTTGCTCCAACGGGGGTTCCATGTTAGTTTTGTCATCCATTACTCCTCACGGCAGGAAACCTCCGAACGGCTCTTTGCCGCTTGTGCCCCGCTTATCTTTAACCGCAACGTAGACTGGTGGAGCTACGAATACTACGATGACAACCTGCTCTCGCTCTCCCTGTTCTGTGTCAGCCGCACCGCGCTCGTACTCTGCGCGCAGACCAATATCAACGACGCCCCTGCGCTGACCCTCGCCACCACCGACCAAACCTGCGTGCTGCATCACGAGGCGATGGCGCACCAAATCATGCAGCGCTGCCTCCCGCTCTTCGACAACTTCGCCCCTTTAGCTTGGACAGAGGTCATCAACAGCGTCTGGCACTCACGCCGCCGCAGCGCCTTCTACAGTTTCCTGCCCGCACCGACCTTTCTGTTCGTGCGCGAGCCACAGTTGCGCGAAATCCTCGCCGATAACGAAATAGAGATGGACGCCCAACAGGAATGCCTCGACCTCAACCGCAAATACTGGGCCGCCGTCGATGGATATTTTCATGCGGGACGGCATGAGCCTTTTATCTATATTTTCCAGTTGGAGGAAATGGAGCGGCGGCTGGCCACCCAGCCCTTTATCAGCAACAGCCTCTCCCTGCTAGGTGGCCATTACGTATGTATCAGCCCCACACAGTACGCCTGTGAACTGCGCGTACTAGCCGATGAACTCCTGCTCTACCAGAATTTGCAAATCGTGCTCATCTCCGAGCGTGACCGCATCCCGCTCCCCGCACTCAACTGCTGGTGCCAACGCTCCACCTGGCTCATCCAGATGGACGACGCCGGGTTCCGCATCAGCGACGAACCCGGCATCGTACAGGCCGCCTCCGTCACCCTCGAACGCTGCCTCCGCCTCGTCCCACCCGTGCGCAAAGAAAAAGCCAGCGTCCGCAGCTATTTACTGACCCTGGCCGCCGAGCTGGAGTCCCTGGACACCGCCCCGCGGGCCATGACAGGGCTATAAACCGCACAATTCACTCCACTTCCCCAAAACTGATAACATACATTTGGGCAGACAAATGCCTGTCTGCGGGTGTATAATATAGGCACAACAGGAAAGGAGTGGACACGCATGGAGAATGTAGCATTTTCTGAACCGCCCATGATGGAATTGATTGAGGGCAAGGTCTTTATGATGTCGCCACGCCCCCGGCCTAGCCATAACATGATTATCTCTCATCTCACGCATATTTTTGAAGGATACCTTTGGCACAAGCCGTGTATCGTTTTTTCTGACGGCGTCGATGTCTATCTCGACGAACAGAATCACTATATTCCCGACGTCATGATTGTCTGCAACCGTGATATCATCAAACCCGATGCCATCTATGGTGCGCCCGACCTCGTGGTAGAGGTACTCTCGCCTACCACGGCCAAAAACGACCGCAGCGCAAAGATGCGCCATTATGCGGCCGCCGGGGTCAAGGAATACTGGATTATCTCGCCCCTTTCCCGCTCTATCGAGGTCTATCTGCAGCATGACGGCACCTTCGAACTCGACGATATCTACACCGACTACCCCGACTGGGACCTCGCACGTATGACCGATGAAGAACGTGCCGAGGTCAAAACACAAATCAAAGTCTCCCTCTACGATGACCTATACGTCAACGTAGCCGATGTGTTTCACAAGCTGCTATAAAAAGGGCAACGCATTTTGCATAAAAGAAAAGCTCCTGCAACGTCAAATGGCTGGCGTGCAGGAGCTTTTGCTATATATACGCTTACCTCACATACTGCAAGTAAAACAACGTATCGTTTATCAACCGCTTTTATATTTTGTACTCCGTCCTTTTCCGATTTTCTGTACCGTCCCCTGTTGAAGCATATTATGCAGTACGCGTAACAATTTGGCTTTATCAAATCCCGTCATCTGTTCCAATTCTGCGCGGCTGAATAGAATGTTTTTACTCATAACCTGCATAACGCGTTGCTCATCCGTATGGTATATATGCTGTTCTCCACGAACGGGCAGGATAATTTTTATAGCAGCGGTCGTGACCAAAAATTGTGGTTTAGCCACACTATCGGCATAGCGTTCCCTGATACGCTGAATCCCCGTACCAAAACTTTCAATATAACCGAGCCGATAAAATACATTTGCCAGTTTGGGATTGCGCAATACTGAAATTTGATGATATAGGTATTCTTCCTCTGTAATGCCTGCTGGCAACCCCCCTGGTGATGTAATCTCCAAACGGTCAGCAAACATCGCAATATGAATGTCTGCCGCAACATCCCAAGTACGATGCACCAAACTATTAGCCAGGGCTTCACGCATGGCTTTTTCCGGCACCGACTCCACGACCTGGCGCGTTTCGCCAGTAATTTTTTCATAGCAATAATGTGCCCGGAAAAATTTCATAGTATCGTGAAATTGTTGCAAAACTGACACCTGGCGCACTTGCTGGCGTTCACGAATTTCATCCAATGTCTGACCAAAGCGGATAACATCCACGCCCGCAAAAGTATTTTTATCGGCCAGTAACGCCGCTGCCTGATTGTATCGGCCTTCATCTGTGTATAGTCCTAAGGTGCGCAGAATATCTGCACTCAGCCGGCTAATTCCCACTTTTTCCCGCAACTGTCGTGATAATTGCCCAAATTGTAAAGTCTGCTGTTGGCTGGGCAAATCTTCAAAATTGATATGGGACCCTGCAAGAACTAAACGATTTAGTTCCAGCCGATCAACTTCCACGCTCGCCGAATCACTGCGCCGATAGGCTTTGTGCTTGTAAAAATACGGTTTATCTGGCCCTTGTGCCACATGGAGCGTAATCGTCTGCGTGGCATCATCAATCGACAACTGGTACTGCGGCACAGGTGACATACTGTCATTGATGCGGTTCTCCAAATCCAGGCAAGCCTGCACAGGATTGGGCACGCCAACTACCGTACCGTCATCAGCTATGCCAAAAACAATCTGACCATCGCCATAATTAGCAAAGGCACTAACCGTCTTGAGAAACGTATTACTGATTTTCTCTTTATATTCCAGTTTGCTATTTTCTCGTTGCATATTATCACCTCACGATGCTACGATTATAGTAACATCGTTACAAAAAAAAAGCAACGAAAGATTTTTCGTTGCATTTCGTTATGTCACGAAACAATTTACCGCTTCATGTTGATGAGTGTTTCGAGCATTTCATCGGAGACCGTGATAATCTTCGAGTTGGACTGGAAACCGCGCTGCGTAACAATCATATTAGAGAACTCGGTCGCGACATCGACATTGGACATCTCAAGGGCAGAGGTGGAGAGTGTGACGCCGAGAGTGGTATTAGTATTGATATTAGGCTTGCCCGAGTTATTAGACTCCTGATAGAGGCTGTTGCCTGACTTCGTGAGCCCCGAGGCATTGGCGAACTGCGCTACCGCAACCTGGCCCTCGATTTGCTTCTTATCATTCGTATAACTGCCGATGATGCGACCCTGATTATCAAGCGATACACTAGAAAGTATCCCCGCGCTATTACCGTCGCTGGTATTGGTAAGGGTACTGCTGCCCGCATACTGGGTAATGTTGCTAAGGTCAATAATTATACTTTGCGTTTCATCTGCACCATTAGACAAAGTCAAGGTCATAGACGTGTTGCCAGAGACAAATTTACCATCTGTATCAAATTGCAAAGTCCCATCGTGCATACTGGCCTTGGTGACCTTGCCATCATCATCTTGAATATTTATCGCACCACTACCATCCGGATTAATCGAGGCCGTCCATTGGTTGCCGGTTTTACTATCCGTATGCGTCTTCGTAAAGTAAAGAGTCACATCATGTTCCTGCCCTAGACTGTCATATGCCTTCACCGTAGTTGCTACGGGCATGCTGTAACCGATATTGTAAGCACCCGAGGTCTCCGTCACAGAACTGCCGTCACTCATATTGAGCGTAATCGATTTGGGGGCACCAGCATTATAGGGATTGCTTGATTTATACGCGGCCGTATCCGAACTGCTAACCGTCACCACACTGCCATTCTCATCCGTCAGTGAGAGGCCGCTGACCGTCAAGCCATCTGCCGCCTTGAAATAGGCCCCAGAGGTATTAGTAGCAAAAGTATCATCACCATCATCCGAGGTCACAGTACCACTAATATCATAAACCGTAGGCGCATCATCTGCCGTGATGGAAGCTACCGTAGACGTTGGCAAGCCTTGGAAAGTTGAACCGTCAATAGTTGGTAAAGTACCCCCTTGATATTTGCTCAAATTAGTTGCCTTAGTTTGAATAACTGAGCCATCCGACAACGTAACCCGCGTACCGCTGATGGATTTTACCGAGGGAATGGTTGCACCATTGACATAATTATAGGTAGATGATGACGAAATGGTCAGCCAATCACCTGTGCTACTTACCTGTACCTTATATGTAGTACCACTATTATTTGTCAAAGTATCATCGCCATTAAGCGTAACTGTACTGCCTTTGATAGACTTAATAGTAAACGTATCCGTATCACTAAGAGCTTTTCCCTTTTGATAATTCTTGGTCTGACTGGTAGCAGCAATAGTATCCCCATTATTCAAAGTAACCGTATAAGTACTATTCGAGCTTGCGATAGTATCCCCGCTCTTAAAGGTAACCGCCTTATCTTTCAAGGTATCAATAGCCGTGCTCACGGCTGAGCCAACCGTATAACGTGCCGTAGACGTTGGTTTAACCGTGACTTCATCGCCATTGTGCAGGTGAACCGTAGTATTGCCCTTGACAGTATAATTTGAGCCCATAGCATATTGGCCCTTAGCGCCGTCAATCGTAATATTACCGGCAAAAGTAACATTCATATTATCAATCGTTGCCGAATGCTCTGTACCTACAGCCCATTGCGTACTATCTAAAGCTGAGACTTTTACCGAGTTGCCGTTACCATCCAGCACCGTCATACCGCTAATCATCGCTGCCGCCGAATTGAGATTATTAGTATAGGTGGTTTTAGTTGTTTTCGTCTGAGGCATCGGTTTGCCGGCCTTAACCACTAGATTCGTCATATTCGTAGAGGTCGTAGAGCCTTCTTCTATGACACCATCCTTGGCCATCCAGCCCTGCACATATAAACCTTCACTGTTGACAAAGTTACCAGACGCATCGAACTGGAAATCGCCGTTACGCGTATAATAAGTCTGATTGCCCTTTTTGACAATAAACAAACCATTGCCCTGCAGCGCCATGTCCGTGTTTTTGCCCGTAGACTGCGGCGAGCCGTCCGTGAACAACAGGTCGACACTTGCTACGACTGAGCCGAGGCCGATCTGCTTCGGGTTCGTGCCGCCAACGTTGCCGTTGTTGCTGGGGCCGGCTGCCGCCGTCAGGGTCTGCGAGAACATATCCGCGAACGTGGTGCGGCTGGATTTAAAGCCCGTCGTGTTAACGTTGGCGATGTTGTTGCCGATGACATCCATACCGGTCTGGTGAGCCTTGAGGCCCGAGACACCGGAAAACAGGGAACGCATCATAGTGAATCACTTCTTCCTTTCCTGGTCATCGCTGAGGATGACCGCACTGTCGATATTCGTAAAGATCCTTTCCCGCATGCTCGCACCGTCCACGGCCGTGACCACGACCCGTTTCGGTACGCTGAGGATGAGCACGGCCTTGCCGGGCACGTGCACGAACGCCTCTTTGACGCCCTTGGCCGCCAGTTGGTCGGCCGCTCGCACGAGGCTGGCCTGCTCACGCTCCGTCAGCGCGATGTGCCGCTCGGCGAGCCGGTCAGCCGCGTGCCCCGAAAAGCGCACGGGCGTGCCCAGCTGCGCCGCCTGCAGTGTCTGCGTAAAAGAATCCCCGCCACGCGTGTGCTGCCGCCCACGCCGGTGCTCTGTGACCGCATGTCCCTGCGTCACTTCAGAGATTTTCACTCCGTTGCCTCCCTGCTGAAACAGCTGCGCCACTAGCCGTGCCGTACTGTTTGTTACTAACATAATTTATGTTATTTATTATGTTCTATTTTATATATCGACAAATCTCTGCTATTATTAAGTCATCATACAAATTTTTAACATCTCATATAACATAAGCTGCACATGATTTTATAGCATAGCAAAATCATGTGCAGTCTTTTAAAATATGTTATGAGGTGAGAAATATGGAATCGTTGGTCATCACCAAAAAGAAACGCGGCGAGGACGGCTACAAGGTCTTCTCCGTCCGCCTGAAGGAAGAAACGCTAGACCGCCTGAATACGCTCTGCGAGGCCACGGGCCGCACACGCAATGAGCTCATCGGCCTGCTGCTGGACTTCGCCATCCAGCACAGCAAGGTCGCTACGGACAAGTAAACTTATTCAGATTTTTCTGATAGATACACGCAAAAAGCGGGCAGTCACCCCGAGAAAACTCCTCGGGTAACTGCCCGCTTGGCATATTCAGCTTTACCTGCCGCTCATGGCAAGGTTATCATATACTGAGATATAAAGTCGTTCCAACTCCCGCATGTAGGCCTGCTGGTCCATAACGGGTGATTGCTGCATACGCCCGGGCAGCGTGTGATGCAGCCCGGCGAGCGCCGCCGTATCCTGGGCCAGAGCCACGGCGCGGCGTACATAGTCCTCCTGGCTCTGCGCAATACCCTGCGTAAAGCCGACGTTGGACAAGATGCTGACACCGAAACGCTGATGATGTGTATTGCCAGCCAAAGTAATGACTGGCACCCCCATCAACAGGGCATCGCAGGTCGTGCCACCACCCGGATAGGGAAAAGTATCCAGCGCAATATCGATATCCACATAGGCTGCCAAATAATCATCGCTGTAACCTTGCAATATGAGCCGCGCTGTATCCAGCCCCGCCGCCTGTGCCTGCTGGAGGAAAGCCGTCCGACGATAATCCTTATCCAGCGCACCAGCCTTGATAATCAAGCGCGCCGTAGGCAATGCCGTGAGGATACGTGCCCAGGTTGCCAGCACGGTATCATTGATTTTATCCAGCTGGTTGAGACTGCCCAAGGTGACAAAACCGCGCTTTAGACACGGTGCCTCACCGCCGGTTACCGCATGGTTAGCGAGCGGCGTATAGCAAAAATGACTGTGCGGCAGACGGAGCAGGCGCTCGGAAAAGTACGTCTCCTCACCGTCTGGTGCCGTATAACGGTCTACGAGAAAACCATCAACGGCGGGCAGGCCCGTTGTCGCAAAATAACCAATGCCGCATAGCTGTATAGGTGCCGGTCGCAAGGCCAGCACCGGCAGCGCATTGTCACCGGTATGTCCCGCCATTTCCACAAGGATATCGATTTCATCGCGGCGTATCTGCGCCGCCTGTGCCGCCCAGTTCAGCCCCGCGAGGTCACGCCAGTAGTCAGCCTGTGTCTTCAGTTGTGCCGTGACCACATCGGGCGCCGTCGTCGTCGAGTACGCATACGTGGTAAAATGTGCCGCGTCCCGCGCCACAAAAAAGGCTTGACTAAATGCGGCTACTATATGCTGACGAAAATCCGGCGAGATATAACCGATGCGCAATTTTTTATGCCGATAGGGCATAGGCGCCGCTACAGATGGGAAAAGTCGTCCATAGCCCGCCGCAGCCTCGCGGTAGACCATAGGCGGCAGAGCTTGGAACTGCTGGCTAAGCAAATAATTGCTATAGTCTGCCGCCGCCCCCTGCGCCAGCGTCTTGGCCTGACTCGAAGCCAGATACGCCGCAGCGGCCTGAGCTCTGTTGCCCTGGAATTTGGCTAGCTCCGCTTGACGATGTGCCAATGCACCCTTTAGCCAGTTCTCGAGCCCCGGCTGGGCCAAGGCCTGCGCACAGAACTGCTCTGCTTGTGCCAAAGCACCGCTCTGCCCCGCACATTCTGCACGCAAATAGAGCGCATAGGCGTCCTGGGCCGTCAAACCTCTGACTGCCGCACATGCTTTCTCGATATTGCCACCATCCAGATATGCTACGATGGCCGCCTCGCGCAATGCCGTGTATTCTGCCGTACAAGGCAGCCCCGCTAAAACGCGGTCGGCCAAAGCCATCGCCTTAGTCCAGTCCCCCGTCGCGCTATAGGCCTGCAATTTTTGCTGCAACTTACGCCGCTCAACATAGGTGAATCTGATCTGGCGCGGTGCAACTTGCGCTTTTTGGTACCTGGCCCAAATGGTCTGCCACGCCGCTCCCACCGCCGTACTATAACGCTCGGCAGCCATGAGCGGCGAACGCTGCATGAGAGGCCGGAGCTGCTCATGCAACGCCTGCAACAGGTCAGAGTCGCGCGCCAAAGCCACGGCTCTGTCCACATACTCTGCCTCATCCGCCGCACACAGCTCGCCCAAACCCAAATTCTGCAACAGACTGTAGCCAAAGCGCCCGCCGTGCGTCGTGCCTTTGAGCGTCACCAGAGGTACGCCCATATAGAGCGCATCGCAACTCGTACCTCCGCCAGGATAAGGGAAGGTATCCAGCGCAATATCCACATCTGCATATTCCTGCAAATAGTCGCGGCTGATGCCCCGCCGTTCCACACGGGCGAGGTCAAGACCTGCCTGCAAGAGCCGAGCCTCGGCTGCCTCACGTCCCTCTGCACTATCGAAGATACTGGCCTTGAGCAGCAGACGGCTCCCCGGCACGGCGGCGAGAATATCCCGCCAGCAGGCGAGCACACGGTCGTTGACTTTCGTAAAATTGTTAAAACTGCCAAAGGTAACGTACCCCTTGCGCCGGCAAGGCAGTTGTGCCGCCAACGGTACCGTCTGCAAAGGCCGATAGCAGAAATGACTATCTGGCAATACGAGCAAAGTTTCCGTGAAAGCTGCCGCCGTCGCCACATCATCAAGATAACGGTCGCCGAGAAAATAATCTACCGTCTGGAGCCCCGTTGAGGCAAAATAACCTATGCCCGAGACCTGCACGGGGGCGGGCCGCCACGCGAGTATCGGCAGCGTGCCGCCCCGCGTATGGCCTGCGAGGTCGACGAGAATATCGATACCATCCGCCTTGATTTGCCGCGCCGCCACCTCCGGTGCCAGGCCGTCCAGATTGCGCCACCCGTCTACGCACTGCGCGATACGGTCACTATAGTCATCCTCAGGCCCCAGCATATAGGCGTAGACCTCATAGCGTGTGTGGTCGTACTGCGTCACCAGCACATAGCTGAAACATAGTACGACATGCCGGCGAAAATCCGGTGAAAGAAAGCCTATACGCAGTTTACGTTCGGCAACACCAACTGACGGCTGAATAGCAGAGGCTACAGGCAGTAAGTGTGTCCGCGCGGCCTCATCGCTATACGATGCAATAGGACACAAAAGCTGCACCTGTTGAAAAAAGGTGTTGTATCCCTGCACAGCCTGAAGCTCCGTCGTTGCCTCGACGGGCGGCAGGTAGTGTTGGTTAAAGAGATAGCTGCTGTACTCCAGTGCACCGAGCTCCGGCGTTGGCGCGGCCTCTGCCGCCAGTTGATACGCCGCTACGCTCGTCGTGCTGTCGCCGAGTTCACGGGCACACTGGCCCAGCAGGTTAGCCAGCTTCTCTATATATACGGGTGGTATATCTCCTTGCGCCAGCACCGCCTGTAAGATATTTTTTGCCGTCACATAACGCCTTTCCATGAAACACACGCGCGCCGTGAGGAACTGCGTATAGACTGCGTTAGGTGCCAACACGCGTAGTTGCTGCAAAGACGCAGCGGCTCCTGCCACATCGTCGGCCTCCACATAGCTGCTCACAACCAGACCTGCTGCCTCCACAGGGTCAGTCTGAGCCAACTGCGCACAGTACTTGCGCGCTATCGCCCAGTCCCGCCGCGTCAGCGCATCATAAATCTGTTGCCGCGTATGCGCCATGTCCATGCTCATACCTCCCGGTACGTACTGCCAGATAGTACAAGAAACACTGATAAAGGCCTCCGCCCGTCAGGCGTAATGACCTTTATCAGTGTTTGCTTGCTTATCCTTATTATTTGCGTGCCGCAGCCACGGCGGCGAAGGCGTTGCCTGCGGCCTCTATGGTACGCTCAATGTCCGCATCCGTGTGCGCGCCGCTCATAAAGAGTGTCTCGAACTGCGATGGCGCGAGGTAGATGCCCTGTTCCAGCATGCTCTGGAACCAGACCTTGAAAGCCTCCTGGTCCGAGGCACAGGCATCGTCATAGTTCCAGACCTCATGTTCATTGAAGAAAATACCAAACATGGAACCAGCCTGATGTGCCTGAATGGCGACGCCCGCCTCTTTAGCCTTTGCCTGCCAGCCCAGCAGGAGTTTTTTCGTCTTGAGCGTGAGCTCGCGCACGTAGTCGCCTTTGCCGTCCTCTGGCTCGGCCGTAATAAGCTTCAGCGTCTCGAGGCCCGCCGTCATCGCGAGGGGGTTGCCCGAGAGCGTGCCCGCCTGATAGACGGGGCCCACGGGGCTGACCTGCTGCATGATGTCGCGCCGCCCGCCGTACGCCGCCACGGGCAGACCGCCGCCGATAATCTTGCCTAGGCAGGTAAGGTCCGGCGTAATGCCATAGGCCGCCTGTGCCCCACCGAGCGAGGCGCGGAAACCGCACATGACCTCATCGAGAATGAGCAGCGTGCCGTGCGCCTGCGTAAGCTCGCGCATCTGCCGCAGATAGCCCTGCCGCGGCAGTACACAGCCCATGTTACCAGCCACCGGCTCGACAATGACCGCCGCAATCTCATCGCCGCACTCGTCCATGACTTTTTTCAGCGCGTCAATATCATTGTAGGGTACGGAAATGGTATCCGCCGCTGTGCCCTTGGTCACACCGGGTGAGCTCGGTACGCCAAACGTAGCCATGCCCGAACCAGCGTTGACGAGCAGGCTGTCGCTATGGCCGTGGTAACAGCCGATGAATTTGACGATTTTTTCACGGTGCGTATAGCCGCGCGCGAGGCGCAACGCGCTCATGGTGGCCTCAGTACCTGAGTTCACCATGCGGATGGTCTCAATCGAGGGATAGACCTCCATGACCTTTTTCGCGAGTTCACTCTCGATGAGCGTGGGGGCACCATAGCTCGTACCACGTGCGGCCGCCGCCTGTAACGCCTTGACTACCTGCGGATGGGCATGTCCGACCACTAGCGGCCCCCAGGAGCCTACATAGTCGATATACTCATTGCCATCAATGTCATAGATTTTATCGCCCGCACCGTGGTCGATAAAAGGCGGATTGCAGTCCACGTTGGCATAGGAGCGCACCGGACTGTTGACCCCGCCCGGCATGAGTTTTTTCGCCTCGGCAAAGGCGGCAGCGGATTTTTCGAGATGCAGCATATAGTCCTCCTTACGCAGCTGGCAACATCACGCGATGCTGCCTTAAATCAGAAGCAGTGGCCCTCTTGCAGCCAGCGGGCCGCATCGAGCGCATGATAGGTGATAATCATATCGGAACCGGCGCGTTTCATCGAGAGCAACGTCTCCATGACGATACGTTTTTCGTCAATCCAGCCGTTCTGCGCAGCAGCCTTGACCATCGCGTACTCGCCGCTCACGTTATAGGTAGCCACAGGGCGGTTGATACGCTGGCGCACCTCGTGCACGATGTCGAGGTAGGCGAGTGCCGGTTTGACCATAATGATGTCGGCGCCCTCGGCGAGGTCGAGCTCGACTTCTTTCAGCGCTTCACGTGCGTTACCGGGGTCCATCTGGTACTGCTTGCGGTCGCCGAACTGCGGCGCGCTGTCAGCGGCATCGCGGAAGGGGCCGTAGTAGCCAGAGGCATATTTCACGGCATAACTCATGATGGAGACATTGATAAAGTCGTGGTCATCGAGTGCGTCGCGGATAGCGGCCACGCGGCCGTCCATCATATCAGAAGGAGCCACGATATCGGCACCGGCCTCCGCCTGCGAAACGGCAACTTTTTGCAGCAGTTTGAGGGTCTTGTCGTTATCGACGTAGTGACCTTCGAGGTGGCCACAGTGACCGTGGCTCGTGTACTGGCAGAGGCAGACATCACCGACGATCACCATCTCCGGCAAAGCCTTTTTGATGGCCATGATGGCGCGCTGCACAGGGCTGGTCATATCCCAAGCGGAGGAACCATCGGCGTCTTTGTATTCGGGCAGGCCAAAGATTTCCAGCGCGGGCACACCGAGCTCCCAAGCCTCACGTGCCACTTTGAGCGCCTCATCGACCGAGAGATGATAGACCCCGGGCATGCTGGGGATTTCTTCTTTCACCTGTTCCCCCGGCACGATAAAGAGCGGATAGATAAAGTCTTGCGGCGAGAGCGAGGTCTCGCGCACCATATCCCGGACCGCCGGGGAAATGCGCATACGGCGCGGGCGAAGTTTCTGCATATACATTTTGCTCCATCTCCTAATATGTTTACAGTTCGTGCCTCGGCGGGGAGGCGGGGTGCAACAACGCTACTGTCTTCGTGGCGACCGGTGGTGCCGTGGGTGCAGCGTCGCTCGTGCTGCACCCACGGCACCACCTCCTACACGTTAGTGGCAAAAATGCGTCTTGACGGCCTCAACCAGGCCCTGAATAGTATACTTCTCCGCCACGATGCTGGGCTCGATGCCTAGTGTGCGGGCGGTGTCGGCGGTGACGGGGCCGATGCAGGCGGTGGTGGTGTGCTGCAGGGGGGCGGCACTGCCGAGGATTTGTACGAGATTCTTGACCGTGCTGCTGCTCGTGAAGGTCACGAGGTCGATGGCGCCGCTCTGTAGTGCCTCAGCGAGGGCTGCGCCGTCGGCTACGGCGGCTACGGTTTTGTAGGCGGGCGCGACGTCGACGGTAGCGCCTGCGGCACGCAGACCCTCGGGCAGCACCTCGCGGGCCTCCTGCGCGCGCGGCAGGAGGATTTTGGCGTGCGGGGGCAGCTGGCCTTTAAAGGCCTCGAGGATGCCCTCGGCGCGATATTCCTGCGGCACGAGGTCGGCCTGGATACCGTACTGGGTGAGCGCCTGCGCCGTGCTGCTGCCAATGGCGGCCACGCGGGCGTAACCGAGGGCACGCGTGTCTTTACCCTGCTGGGCGAGTCGCGTGAAGAACGACTTGACGCCGTTGGCGCTCGTAAAGATGAGCCAATGATAGTCCTGCAAATGGCCAATCGCTGCGTCGAGCGCGGCGTAGTTGTCATCTGGCGCCGTAAAGGTGATGGCCGGCACCTCCTGCACGCTGGCACCGAGGTTCTCCAGTGCCGCTGTGAGTTTTGAGGCCTGTGCACGGGCGCGCGTGACGAGGATGCGTTTGCCAAAGAGCGGACGCTGCCTCAGCCGGTCGAACCAGCGCAACTGCGGCCGCAGTTTGCAGACGTCACCAACGATGAAGATAGCCGGCGGTTTTAATCCCGCACGCGCCACATCTTCAGCCGCCGTGCCCACGGTCGTTTCTAGCACTTCCTGCTCGGGTTTCGTACCCCAGCGGATAACCGCCGCGGGAGTATCGGCAGGACGGCCGTTTTTGATGAGCTCGGACGTAATCTGTGGCAAATGAGCGATGCCCATGAGGAACACCAGCGTATCCACGCCCGTAGCCAGTTTATCCCAACGCATCTGCGAGCTGCCCTTGGTAGGGTCTTCGTGCCCCGTGATGACGGCAAAGGAGGTCGCGACGGCGCGATGCGTGACGGGAATGCCTGCATAGGCCGGCACCGCGATAGCCGAGGTGATACCCGGCACCTCCTCAAAGGGGATACCGTTGGTGTCGAGCAGGATGGCCTCCTCGCCGCCCCGCCCGAACACGAAGGGGTCGCCGCCCTTGAGGCGCACGACGGTCTTGCCCTCTTTGGCCTTGTCTACGAGCAGCTGGTTGATATCCGGCTGACGCATGGTATGCTGGCTGGAGGCTTTACCCACGTAGATGTATTCGGCAGTATCGGGTGCCCACTCTAAAATGCGCGGGTCAGCGAGGCGGTCGTAAACGACCACATCGGCCTTTTGGAGGCACTCCACGGCTTTGAGCGTCACCAGTCTGTAATCACCGGGGCCGGCGCCTACGAGGTATACCATGCCTGTCATATAGCAATCTCTCCCTATCATTATTTTCTATCTAATAGCAACCCTAACTCGTGCAGGATGGCAAGGCCGCCGGCAGCCAGTAACTTATCGGCGAGCTCGGTGCCCAGTTGCTGCGCAGCGGCCTGCGGGCCAGTGAGGCTGTCACGGTAGAGGCGCTGACCGTCGAGCGCGGCAATGACCGCCTCAACGTGCAACTGCCCACTCCTCGGCGTTGCATAAACGCCCACGGGCACCTGGCAACCACCCTCGACGCGCGCGAGGAAGGCGCGCTCCGCCACGGCGCATTGCGCCGTAGCGGCATCATTGAGAAAAGCAATGCGCTCTAAGAGCTCGGTATCATCCGCGCGCGTCTCGATGGCCAGCGCCCCCTGCCCCACAGCAGGCAGGATGATATTCTGCGGCAATACCTCGGCGATACGCGCACCAAAACCCAGACGCTTGAGTCCGGCCACGGCGAGGATAGCCGCATCGAACAGGCCGTCATCGAGTTTCTGCAAGCGTGTGTTCACGTTACCGCGCAGGCTTTCAACCTGCAAATCTGGCCGCACATGCAAGAGCTGAGCCTTGCGGCGCAGGCTGGAGGTACCAACGCGCGCGCCCTGCGGCAAATCCGCAAAGTGTGCGTATTTATTACTGACAAAGGCATCTCCCGGCTCCGCGCGCTGCGTAATGGCTGCGAGCTTCAGCCCCTCCGGCACCTCCGTGGGCATGTCCTTGAGACTGTGCACGGCGAGGTCAATTTCCCCCTCTAGCATAGCCTGCTCGAGCTCTTTCGTAAAGAGGCCCTTACCGCCGATTTTCGCCAACGGCGCATCGAGGATTTTATCGCCCTTGGTTTTCATCCGCTGCTCGGTGACGGTCAGCTCGGGATAGGCCTCCCGCAAACGCCCCGCCACATAGTCGGCCTGCCATAGGGCGAGCTTACTGCTGCGCGTACCGATAACTATTTGGTTGTGCTTCACTGTCTCCCGCCTCTCCTATCGTATCAAGCTTGAACAGGGCGCGCATGGCCTCGGCATAAAAGTCCTCCTGCGCCGTGCCCGCCGCTGCGTTGAGTTTCATCATGGGCATACGCAGAATTTTGCGTACAATCATGCGTGTCATATGGTCTACCTGCCGCCACTCACCAGGCGTTAGCTCGGGCAATTTCGAGCTGGCCCGCTTGATTTCGCGTTGGCGGATACGCTCACACCGTTCTGAGAGCAGGGCCATGAGCGGACGGAACGCGAGATACTGGAACTTGTCCTGAATGTTCTGGACTTCTTCCTCCACGATAGCCACGGCATTCTTGGCCTCCGCCTGACGCTCCTGCACATGCTCGTCGACGACTTCCTCCAACGCATCGATATTGTAGAGCGTAACTCCCTTGATTTCCCCCACATCGGGGTCAACGTCACGCGGCACGGCGATATCGATGAAGAACAGGGGCCGCCCGCCGCGCTTAGTCATCAGCTGCTGCGTCTCCCACGGCTTCACGACGTAGTGCGGCGCGCCGGTAGAGGTCACGATGACATCCACCGCCGTGGCCCGCCGTAACGCCCCCTCAAAGGGCACCGCTTCGCCGTCGAAACGCGCCGCGAGCTCCTGTGCGCGTTCGAGATGGCGGTTCGCCACGAAAATCTTGCTGACACCGTGACTGCGCAAATGCTGAATAGTGAGCTCGGCCATTTTACCCGCGCCGAAGATGAGCGCCTGCCTGTCCGAGAGGCCGCCAAGCTCCTGCTCCGCAAGCTCCACCGCCGCATAACTCACCGAAACGGAATTGTACTGGATGCGCGTCTCCGTGCGCACGCGCTTGCCCGTGGCAATCGCCCGGTGAAACAGCGTGTTGAGCACCGTACTCGTCGTGCCCGCTTCACGCGCCATAGCGTAGGCCTCTTTGACCTGTGAGAGTATCTGTCCCTCCCCGAGCACGAGCGAATCCAGGCTCGAGGCCACATTAAACAGATGGCGGATGCACTCCTCATCGACGAACTCATAGAGATAGTCGTCAATGTCCTCTTCATTGCCCGTGAGGTCAAAGAGGAACTGCTTGAGCGTAGCGAGGTCGGCCTGCGCGTCATCCACGACGGCGTACATCTCACTGCGGTTGCAGGTCGAGAGCACCACGGCTTCATTGACCCCTGCGTAATCGTTGAGGTTGGCGAGGCCCTGCCGCACGGACTGCTTCGGTATGGAGAACCGTTCGCGCACCTCCACGGGGGCGGTTTTATGATTTAGTCCCAAAACCAATAATTGCATGACGTACTTCTTCCTCCGCCCGGTCCAGTTGACCGTCACGTACCAATGTCAAAATCCGGCCATTCAGCGCAGTGCGCCAAAAGGCCTGCCGCTGCTCACTGCTCTGGAGCTGCTGGGGCAGACTCTGCCGCAATGCGGTGAGACGTTCCAGCCAGCAGGCAAAGCTCTCGGGATAAAATTGCTCGAGCTCCTGCCGGATTTGCCGCGCGAGTTCAGGACTGCCGCCGCCCGTAGAGACCGTCAGCAGCAAAGCGCCCCGCGCTACACTCGCAGGCACGGTGAAATCAGACTGCGTCGGCAGAGCCGCATCATTTAAAAGTGCCCCTTGTGCCCGTGCCTCGGCGGCCACCGCCTGCTGGCAGGCCGTATCATCCGTAGCGCAAAACACCAGCCGTGCCCCAGCCAGGCAGCCCGGCGTATACGCCTGCTGCTGCCAATGTATTTTCTCCGCCTGAGCCCAGGCATAGAGCATCGTCGTCAACTCTGGCGCGATGACCGTCACCGCCGCCGCACTCTGGAGTAAACGGCGCACCTTGCGCTCCGCAACGCGGCCACCGCCCACGACTGTACAGGGCCACCCCGCCAGCCGCAGCATCACCGGATAATCCATCTGCAAATGAACTCCTATCATTTACGAATTGCATTCATAATTACGACAAATTTATTATACCGCGAATCGACACAAAACAAAAGAGCGATATCGCCCCGAAAACGCTATCGCTCCTCACTTTGACTAAATTCTCCGACTGCCTACCCGTCTCACTCCAGGCTGATGATGTTGTTTTTCAGCACATAGACGAGTGCCTGCGTGCGGTCGTTGACGTGCAGTTTGTGGAAAATGCTCGTCATGTGGTTCTTGACCGTCTTTTCACTCACGCCGAGTGCCTTGCCGATATCGGCATTGTTGTAGCCTTTGGCGATGCAGCCTACGACGTCCATCTCCCGCGCCGTGAGGCGCTCCCCGCGCGTCTCGGTCAGCAGGTCTTTGGCCTTTTGCTCGAGGTCGCCCTGCGGGTGCACACTGCCGAACAGACGCTCCGCGAGCGTCGGATAAATAAAGGGCTTGCCCTCATTGACGACGTGGATGGCCCGCACCAGCGTGGCCGGCTCAACATCCTTGAGCAGGTAGCCTAGGGCGCCGTTGCGCAATATTTCCAGCACATAGTTATCACCGTCGTGGATAGTCAGCGCGATAATCTTCGTGCGGCAATGGCTGGCTTTGAGCTGGCGCGCCACATCGAGGCCGCTCGTGCCCGGCATGTTGAGGTCCAGCAGCAACACATCGGGTTGCAGCATCTGCGTGCGGGCCAGCGTCTCCTGGCCGTCTTCTGCCTCACCGATAACCTCTAAATCTTCCTCAAAGTTGAGTACACGTTTGATACCCTGCCGCAGCAAGGCGTGGTCATCGGCAATCAGAATTTTTATGGACATGCTATCCGCTCCTTTACTTACCTGCCGCCCCCTCGCCTTCACCTGGCAGGACATGCGCTTGCAGGAAAATCATAATCTCGGATTCTTTATGACTGTTATGTACATAGGTGAAAAAAGCACCTAAAATCGGCAACTGACTCAAAAAGGGAATACGCGCTAAAGCCCGCGACTCCTCCTGCCCGATGAGACCGCCAATCACCATCGTCTCGTTATCGTGCAGACGCACGCGGGTTGTTGCACTGCGTTTCTGAAAACGATAGGTCTTGAGCTCATCAACAAATTCGGGAGAGCTGACCTCCGTGAAGACATCCGCCGTGATACAGCCATCCGCATTGACACGGGGCGTACATTGCAACGTAATACCAACCGGTTTGTAGGCATAGGTCATCGTCGACTCGCGGTTGGTCGAGGTCTTACTGGGCACCGGCACCTCACCGCCGATATTGATACGCGCCATATGCCCCTGCAGCGTCGTCACTTTGGGCCGGGACAGTACCTTTGCCTGCCCGTTGGTGATGAGTTCATGCAGTTTCACGGCAAAGGACCCACGCAACGGGCCGCCCACCGGGTCATGCGCAAAAGCAATCGTATCCGCCTGAGCCCCGCTGACCTCCGTACCGATGGCACGGGAACCCTCTTTAGTGAGGGCCACGACCTGCGCCGAGAGCTCCACCTGCTGCGCGGGTACATCGAGCTGCCGCGCCAGCCTCTCTGCCTGCGCCGCCTCAGCGGGCGTGCCATAGTAAAGCAGAGAGTTCGTAGCTTCATCGACAAAGACGCGATGATACGTTGCCGAGACCGATAACTCATCTGCACCCGTATTATTGGCCCCAGAGTCTTGCTGGTTTTGACGAATATCTTTTACCGTCTTTTTAATATTCGTCGTAGTATGCTCTATTTCCTGCCCGCCCAGAGATAAATTTATCGCGGCGGCCAGTTCATGCGGTTCGGCATAATGCACAGGCCACACATAAACCTGCCGCATCTGCCCCTCCGCCTGCGCCGCCGTCACTAAGTAAGTGCCTGTCCCTGCAGGCACTAATACCAGCCCATGCGCTGCCGCTACCTGACGCAGCACATCCTCGGGCTCCGCCGTAAGTGACACACTCACCGTTCCCGTCACGCTGCCATCCATAACGAGATTGATGCCGCCCAGCCGTGCCGCCGAGAGCAGTACCGCCCGCACATCTGCATCCGCCACCTGCAATGTCACCGGCGACGCTGCCACCTGCACAGGCAGCAGCCACACGCCCAAAAGCAGTCCAAGCCCTATACCCCAATGCCGCATATTCTGACCTCCTTCAAAAATGCACATAATCTAGATGCAAAGCGCCGCTGTCATTAGCGAGCTCGGCGCCCTCACTGCCCACGGCCACCAAATACCAGCCGGCAAACCACTCCCCTGGTGCCACGGCCGCCGTATGCTGACCATCACTCAACAACGCCATACTGCCACGTTCACTGGTGACACAGCCCTGCAAACGCAGTACCGGTGGCGTGTACAAGGGGAGTGCCCCCGCAACAGCCGCCTTGCCGCCTGTGTTGTCAGCTATCCCCTGAGCCTGCGCCGGTTGCTGCGCCTTTACGGCCACGGCATCAGTCCCGGCTGCCTCATCCCCCGTTGGCACATACGCCAGCACGGCCGCCACCTCGGCGGCGGTCTCATGCTGTGGCGTAAAAGGGTCACGCAAAGCCGTCGTCTTGGCCGCCTGTTCCAGCCCCGTGAGCTCACGTCTGACCCCCGGCTTACCCGCTCCTGCCGGCCGCCCCGCACGTGACGCAGTTTTCCCCTCCGTTATATGCTGCTTAGGGCCTGACGCCGCCTGTTTACTGTCCACCGCTTGTACCGCCCTGTCCGTCTCCGGCGTCATGTACAGCGAAGAACACGACCACAGGGCGAAACACACCGACAAACAACAGACCAATGCGGCCAAAATTTGTTTATGTCGTAAAGTCATGTGTTCATTCATAGGTAAAATCTCCGCAAGAAAGGCCCTGTCATTTGACAGAGCCTGTAACGGGGCTGCGCCCCGTTTTACTGACCGCCTCTGGCTTGAGTAACCAGAACAGCACGGCAATTATTTGTTTTTAGCGGCATCCTTTTCTTTTTTCAAAGCCTGCAGATGCGGCCACATAATCTTCTTGTAGTTCTCCACACCCGGCTGGTCGAAAGCATCGACATCCGCGAGCTCACCCTCATAGGCAATGCTCATGCAGAGCATGTAGAGGAGTTCGCCGAGGTGGTACGGCGTGAGCTCCGGCAAGATGTACATGGCGTTGTAACGCTTGTTGGAGGCCATCGCATCGGCATTGGACTGCATAGCCTCAGAGAGGGCCTCGCCCATCGTAACGCCCGCCACACTCGCGAGTTTCGTCGCCTCGGGGAACACATCAGGGATTTCAAGGTCGTTCTGCCAGTTGGCAATCTTCACGAACTGCACGACCTTGTTCAGACGGCCCTGCTGATGCTGCTGCGTCATGGAGTGCATGTCCGTCGTGCCCACAGCGACGAGCGGCGTACGGCCATAGCAGACCTCTTTGCCCTCTTTGTTGAACTGTTTGCCCAGAGACTCAGCAAGCAGCTGGATGTACCACTCCGACGTCGAGCGCAGATAGTCGCCATAAGGCATGAGCACCTCGATGTCACGGCCATGTTTCTGGCTGGCGGCGAATTTCAGTGCCGCGTTGAGCATAGCCGGGTTCTGCCACATATCATCGTTCTGGCAGGCCTTGTCCATGTCCTGTGCACCTTGCAGGAAGGATTTGATATCATAACCCACGCAGGCAGCCAGAGTGAGGCCGACCTCACTGAAGATGGAGAAACGGCCGCCTACGCCATCGGGCACTGCATACTGCGGCCAGCCCTTTTCGATGGCCAGTTTCTTGAGGATGGTCTGGGTCTCCATGTTCGGGTCCGTAACCGCCACGACCTCGAGGTCGATATTCGCATCCTGAGAGAGCTGGTCATACTCCACCATGAAATTGCTCATCGTATCGAGCGTACCGCCCGACTTGGAAATCACGAGCAGCATGACCTTGAGTTTCTTGCCACCGTGGATTTTTGCGAGCTTGCCCTGATTTTTCAGCATGTGGATGAGGTCACCCGTGCGGCGCGGGTCGATGTTGTTACCGCTGAAATAAACCTTCGGGAAACCATGACGCTCCTCTTTCGGCAGGTCGTTCCAGAAATCACCGCAATGCGTATCGAAAATAACCTTGTCGCCGAGATAAGAACCGCCGATACCCAGTGATACCACGATATCGACATTATCCTTGACATGGTCCGTGAGCTCCTGCAAATGCTTCATGGAGGACGGGCTGTTCAGATGGCCTTCCTCGATATAGGGCAGCTGCGAGAACAGTACTTTCTCCGGCTCGCCATCCTTGGAGAGATGTGCGCGGATAAAGCCCTTTTCACGCATGACCTTCATGGCCTCATGGGCCTTTTTCAAGTCTTCCTCATAGCATTTCAGGTCGGCATCCGTGACCTTGCCTTCACCGTACAGGTTATCGTAATCGAACTCAAAACCAGATTTCAGTTTCAAACTCATGCTGTCTAACACTCCTCATAAAAACCCTTATTGTTGATACCTTTGTTATTATACACCACGATTTTGGGCGCGTAAATAGTTCCCGCACCACTGGTTACAGCGTTTCACTTTTTGTACTAGCCCTACGAACAGCTCATACCCCTGCTCAGGCCAGCAACGGTTTGACGGCCTCGGCGAGTTTATCCTTCTCGCCCTGTGCCTCGGCCAGGTCTTTGCCCAGCGTCGTGAAATAGGTCTTGATTTTCGGCTCGGTGCCGGACGGGCGCACGACAATCGTCGCACCATCATCGAGGGTATAGATGAGCACATTGGCCTTCGGCAGGCCCGTCTTGGCTGGCTCGGCATAGTCCGTGACCTTGACGACCTTTTTGCCCGCAAACGCCGTAGGCGGCTGCTCGCGCAAATGCGCCATGATGCCCTTCATCTTATCCATGCCCGAAAGCCCCGGGAACTCGAACGCGTCGACCTTGTTATAGTAACGGCCGTACTGCTGATAGATTTCCTCGAGACGCTGTTTAATCGACGAACCGATGGAGCGGTAATAGGCCGCCATCTCACAGATGAGCATGGAGGCGATGACCGCATCCTTATCGCGCACATAGGGGCCCGCGAGGTAGCCGTAACTCTCCTCAAAGCCAAAGATAAACCGCTCCGTCTCACCTGCGGCCTCGAGCTGCGCAATCTGGTCGCCAATCCATTTAAAGCCCGTGAGTACGTGCCGCAGTTCCACACCGTAGTGCTCGGCCACTTTATCGGCGAGCGGCGTCGAAACAATGGACATGACCGCCACCGGATTTTTCGGCATAGTGCCCTTTTCGATACGGCCCTGGCAGATGTAGTCCAGGAGCAGCACGCCCATCTCATTGCCCGTCACGAGCTCGTAGGAACCATCGGGGCACTTCATCGCAATGCCCACACGGTCGGCATCGGGGTCGGTCGCCAGCATGAGGTCGGCACCCTCTTTTTCCGCGAGCTCGAGGCCCATCTTGAGTGCGTCGAAAATCTCGGGGTTCGGATAGGAGCAGGTCGTAAAGTAACCATTGGGGTACTCCTGCTCCGGCACAATCTTGATGTCGGTGATACCGATATCCTTCAGCACACGCGTTACCGGCACGAGGCCCGTGCCGTTGAGCGGGGAGTAAACGAGCTTGAGCCCTGCCGTCTTCGCGAGACCGGGACGCACCTGACGCGCCTCGATGGCCGCATAGAACGCGTCTTTGCAGTCATCCCCCACAAACTGAATGAGGCCTTTTTCCACGCCCTCGGCAAAGCTCACGTACTGCGCGCCCGTGAGCACGTCGGTTTTCTGTATGACATCGTAGACCACGGCTACGGCGTCGTCCGTCAGCTGGCAGCCATCGGGGCCGTAAGCCTTGTAGCCGTTATACTTCGCCGGATTATGCGAGGCCGTAACCATGATGCCCGCGTTACATTTATAGTACCGTGTCGCAAAGGACAGCGCGGGCACTGGCATGAGTTCATCGTAGATACGCACGTGGATGCCGTTCGCGGCCAGCACGCCCGCCGCTGCGCGCGCGAAGTTCCAGCCCTTGAGACGGCTGTCGTAGCTGATAGCCACGGTCTGCGTACCGCCCTGCGTCTTTACCCAGTTCGCCACGCCCTGCGTTGCCTGACGCACGACCCAGATATTCATACGGTTCGTGCCAGCCCCCAGCGTACCGCGCAAGCCGGCCGTGCCGAACTCCAACGCCACGGCAAAACGGTCTTTGATAGCCTCGTCATCATCCGCGATGGCGTTGAGTTCCTGATTGAGGTCAAAATCCTCCAAATCGGCTGCGGCCCAGCGTTTGTACTCATCTTGATACATAATGCTCCACCTTTCTATATGCACCCCAAACCAAAATACCTATATTTATCCTAACAGATTTTCTTCTACAAAAAAAGCAGAAATCCTTTGTGTCCATCAAGGATTTCTGCTTTAACCTCAATTATTTGGCAGACGTGCCAGCAGTTGCCGCCGCGTGCGCCAATAGGAGATGGCTAGCGGCACGCAGGAGCCGAGCCAGGCCATCGGGCTGGCAAAGCAGGCACCGATATAGCCAAACCACTGTACGAGAAAGATGGCCGCCGCGGCACGCATGATGAGTTCCATCACACCCGCAAAGGTGGGCACACCCGAATGCCCGAGGCCCTGCAAGGTATAGCGGAAAATAAAGAGCAACGAAAGAATCCAATAGGTCGCACCCTGAATGAGCAAATAAAGATGCCCATACTCCACAACCTGCTCCTGCCCGTCACCGACGAAGAGCCAGATGAGCTTCGGCCCCAGGAAAGCGTTGATGAGCCCCGCGACGATGGAAAAGCCCACCGACATATAGATGCACTGACGCACGCCGAGCGCGATACGTCCGTACTGCCGCGCGCCGTAGTTCTGCGCCGTGTAGGCCGCCATCGCAATGCCAAAGGACATCATGGGCATGTTGGCTATGGCATCGACCTTTTGCGAGGCTGCGAACGAAGCCACGGCTGTCGGGCCGAGGTCGTTGAGCGCCGCCTGCAAAATGACCGCACCGATGGCGATAATCGAGGCCTGAAAGCCCATCGGCAGACCTATGCGCAGATGCGCCCAGAGCAACGGCCAGCTCATTTGCCAATCCTCACGCCGGATGTGCAGCGCAGGCACTTTGCGCCAGATATACCACAGGCAGGCCAGCGCACCGAGGCCCTGCGCCACCACCACAGCCCAGGCCGCACCGGGAATGCCCCAATCAAAAACCATGATAAAGAGCGGTTCCAGCACGATATTCGTACTCAGGGAAAAGGCCAGTACGATGGTAGGAGCCGTGCTGTTGCCGAGTGTACGCACCATGTTCGTCGTCATCATCAGGGCAAAGGTCACCGGCAGGCCCCAGAAACAAATGCTGATGAAGTCGTAGGCCCCCACGATAATCTCCGGCGGCGTCTGCATCCAGACAAGTAAATGCTGCACGATGGCCGAGCTGAACAAGGTAAGCACTACGGCGGTCAATATACTGATGACGAGACAGGCCGCCGCACTCTGCCGCACCCCGCGCATATCCTGTGCCCCGAAACGCTGTCCCGTGTAGATGGCAAAGCCCGAGGTCGCGCCCATGACAAAGCCCATGATAAGAAAGAGTAGCGGCCCCGTGCAGCCCACAGCGGCCAGTGCCTCTACGCCGAGGATACGCCCCACGATGAGTGTATCGACAAAGCCGTAAAGCTGCTGGAAAATATTGCCCGCGATGAGCGGCAGCGTAAACCACAATATCAAACGGGCAGGGCTGCCCGTCGTCATATCCTTGGTCATTCGATATACCTCGTCACGCCCGTGCGCAAACGCTCCTGCAAGACCGTCACGTTGTCGAGCAAAGCATCCGCCGTCGGGCGCAGCTTCGTATAGTTAAATACGGGATGATGCGTCACGGAGTAATCCGCAGGATAAGCCGTACAGTTTATACCCTGCTTTTGGAAATTGAGCATGGCGCGGTTCATATGAAAGGCCGAAGTCACGAGCAGGGGCTGTGTGAGCCCATGCTCGCGTAAAATATCGGCAGAAAATTTAGCATTTTGCGTGGTGTTGATACTGCGCGTCTCCACCAGAATTTTTTCCTCGGGTACACCCAGTGAACGCAGGATGCGTGCCGCGATGCGCGCCTCATCGCCCGTATCGGAGTAGACACGTCCGCCCGAGAGCAAAATCGGCACATCGAGTTCGCGCTGCAAACGCACCGCCGTGAGCAGGCGGTTGGCCGGATGCGCACAGAGCGCGCCGTCGCCATCCACATCGGGACTGTCCGGCATGGCCCCGCCGCCCAGCATGATAATCACATCCCCCTGCGGCTCTTGAGGCGGCTGATAGTAGTTCTCGAGCGCCGCCATACTATACTCCGAGACCAGCGGTGAGCAGAGCAAATAAAAGGCAAAGGTCAACCCTGCGATAACCGCCGCGAGACGCTTTTCCCCTTTACGCCGCCACACATAAAACGCCAGCGCCCAGAAGGCCAAAATGAAACAGCCCGGCGGCAGCACCCAGCTCGCCCCAAATTTCAAAAAATAGACCACAATAACCTCCGACAGATATAAATAAAGCGCAAATCCCCGCAGGAATCTCCGCCGCTCCCCTCATAATCGTGCTATAATAAGGCACGTAGGCTATTCTACCAAAAAATCAGCAAAAAATAAAGGAGAGTTTCATTATGGCATTCATCGAACCGAACCCCATTCAGGCAACTAAAAAAGCAGACGGCGACGGCACCATCACCATCGTTAAACTGCTCACCGACAAAGAGCTCGACGGCAAATGCAGCATGTACGCTAAAGTCATCATCCCGCCTCTCTGCTCCATCGGCGAGCACGAGCACCACGGCAACACTGAGACCTACCACATCCTCTCCGGCACGGCTCTTTACAACGACAACGGCAACAAAGTTACCCTCCACGCCGGTGCCACGACGTTCTGCCCCGATGGCGAAAAGCACGGCATCGCCAATGCCTCCAAAACCGAAGACCTCGTCTTCATGGCGCTGATTATCAATAAATAAAACCTTCAACTGGTACATAAAAATGGATTGCTGCACAAGTGCAGCAATCCATTTTAGTTTACATAACAAACAACTCACTCGCAAAACTGCATGAACGCATCGAGGAAGGCATTCTTTTGCCAGTCATTGAGTAACGGACTATGGTTGATGGCATAGCCGATACCTATGAGGTAATCGATTTTCGCGAGGTGCGTGAGGCCCGTATTGTGGTTGAGCATCTGCGCGAGCAAATACATGCCGTGCTCGCTGCATTCTGTGCTGAGCATCATCTGCGTCGCCAGAATACCAGCCTGAATATGACGCCAGGTCGTCTCCGAGACATTACGGAACGGCTCCGGGCGCTCCATAGCATCAACTGCCGGTTCGGGCGGCAGCGTAGGCACAGCAGCCGCTGCTGCTACCTCATTTGCTGGCGCATGCGCAGGCTGCTGGGCTCGCATAAGCGTCTCCCCAGCCGTTGCCGCCTGCGCAGCATTGGCCTGCTGACCCACAGATGCCTTGGCCTGCTCTGCTGCCTCAATCGGCGCCTGACCTGCCCGGGCTGTTGGCGCCGCTGCTGCCTGGGCAGCGGCCTGCGATGCTGCCTGACTGCCTGGCGCCCACTGACGGTTCAACCGATGCTCGGACTGACCGGCAGCCGCCGCATCGGCTGTAGCAGTTGTGGCGGCATTATGCGATGCCACTGCATCGACCGCCCCCGACGCCAGCGCCTGTGTTGCCTTAGCACTGACAGAGGACTGCCCTGCGGCCATATTGGGCGGCTGGGCCGTACCCTGTGCTGGCGGTGGTGTAGGCACGGTGGGCTGACTGCCCGCGATAGCCTGATGCTGAGCTGGCGCAGCCGACTGTGCGGCCGCCGCGCCCCCCTGCTTGCCTGCCAAGGCGGGTTGACTTGCTGGTGCCGCCTGTGCCGCTGGTTTATGCGGAGCCATCGGCTCTGACTGCGGTTTAAGCAGTTCCCGCCGCTGTTTCTGCTCGATGTCACGCGCCGTGATGATAATGGGCTTCACCGCCCCATTGGCAGGCGGCACCTGCACAATTTGCTGCGGCCCTTTGGCCGTAACGCGGCGCTTGGCCGGTGCCGGCGTTGCCACCTGCACGCTGGGCACAGCTTTGGTTTTAACCGTACCGGCCGCCGCTGCTGCGCTGCTGCCCACCTGCCCCTGCGCTGCCGCCTCCTGGTCGCGCTCAGCCTGCTCGACCGATTGCCAGCGCATAGGCATACTCATGATGTCCCAAGCCTGCTCATGCGCGGAGACCGTGGACGATTGCTGCATACTTTTGGCGGCTTGGGAACCCGCATCGGCAATGCCCATGCGCACATGTCCCTGTGCATCCGTGCTTTCTTGTTCCACAGGCTTGCGCTTTGTATCATCGCTATCGACGACGAGCCCCTGCGCCTGTGAGAGCTGCTGCACATCCACGGTGCTCACCTGCGGCACCGCTGCCCAAGCTGTCCCGGCAGAAAGTGTGGTGCAAACAAGTGCCGTGAGCAAAGCCCGCTCCGTGTGCTGCTGCCATTCCATAAGCTATCTCTCCTCTTACTGCTTTTTTCGCAACGCCCCGATGAGCATTTGCAGGGCGACATCTGCCGTTTTCTGCTTGATGCCGCTGCGCGTGCCCGTGAACCGATGGGCTACTACCTTGGTGCCCTCAGGCCCCGCCACGGCCGTATAGACGAGGCCCACCGGCTGTCCCTCCGAGGCACTGGGGCCCGCATTGCCCGTCGTACTGACACCATAGTCGGCCTGCATCATCAGCCGCACGCCTTCCGCCATTTCCTTGGCTGTGGCCGCCGAAATAGCTGTATGGTTGCGCAGAGTCGCAGCTTTCACCCCGAGCACGTACTGCTTGACCGCATTCGTATAGCAGATAACACTGCCGTGCACATAGGCCGAGCTCCCCGCCACGTCTGTCAACCGGTTCGTGACGAGCCCGCCCGTGCAGGACTCAGCACAGGCCACACTACAGCCTTGTGCCAGCAGCAGACGCCCCGCTTCTTCTTCCAGACTCATTTGCATGTTCCTGCCCCTTTTCCCTAAATAACATGCTAAAACTCTCGGTCATTCTTTATCGTTATTCGCCGTGCGCGGCGTTTTCTCCTGCCTCGGCTAAGGGTTCGCCCACAACATCATAGGTAAAGCCTTGCAAAACTTTTACACGCACGATGTCGCCCGGCTGACTCGTCGTATCGTTCTCAATATAGACCTGACCGTCTACGTCCGGAGCCTCGCGGTAAGAACGGCCCACGGCGATGTTCGGCTGCTCCTCATCACGCCCCTCTACCAGCACTTCTAGTTCTTTGCCCTCAAGTGACTGGTTGATTTCTTCAGAAATCTTGCACTGCAAGCTCATGAGGTCGTGATAACGCTCCTGCATCACGTTCTCGGGCACCTGATTTGGCATATCATAGGCGGGCGTACCCTCCTCGCGCGAATAGGTGAACACCCCCACTTTGTCGAGACGCACTTCTTCTAGGAAGTTGCGCAGGGTCTGATACTGCGCGTCTGTCTCCCCCGGGAACCCCACGAGGAAGGTGGCGCGGATGGTCACGCCGGGGATACGCTCACGCAGCTTGTGAATGAGCGCACGCATCTCTGCCTGCGTATCGGGCCGCCGCATACCGCGCAACACCGCATCGTGCGCATGCTGAAGCGGCAAATCGACGTATTTGCACAGCTTCGGCTCCCGTGCAATCGTGTCGATAAGCTCGTCAGTAAAATATTTTGGATAGCTGTAGAGCGTGCGAATCCACCGTATTGGCTCGACTTTGCACAGTTCCTGCAAGAGCTGCACGAGACGCGGCTCGCCATAGAGGTCACGCCCATACTCCGTCGAATCCTGCGCAATGAGTACAATTTCCTTGACCCCGTTCGCCGCGAGCTGCTGTACCTCATCGCGGATATCCTCGATAGGGCGGCTGCGGTAATCACCGCGAATATAGGGAATCGCGCAGAAAGCACAGCGGTTGTTGCAACCCTCGGCGATTTTCACATAGGCCGTATAGCCCGGCGTGGTGCGGATACGCGGCGTCTTCTCATCATAGAGCGCCTCATCCTTGCCCGCGATAACCACGCGCTGGCCTTTCAGCGTAGCCTCTACTGCCTCCATAATGCGGCTCCACGCGCCCGTACCTACGATGGCATCAGCCTCGGGGATATCATCGAGCAATTCCTGCTTGTACCGCTGGCCGAGACAGCCCGCGATAATCAGACTGCGGCAGCGCCCGGTCTCCTTGTACTCGGCCATATTGAGCACTGTCGTAATGGACTCCTCCTTGGCCGACTGGATAAAGGCACACGTATTGACGATAAGGATATCAGCCTCTGCTGGCTGGTTCGTAATCTCGATACCATGCTCCTGCAAAATTCCCAGCATAACTTCCGTATCGACGAGATTCTTGGAACAACCAAGACTGATAAAACCTGCTTTCATGCGTCCTCCTAAGTTTATCTTCCCTGTAAGGGTGTGTATTTATCATTTAAAACGGATATCCTTGAGCCAATGGTCAAGGAAGGCCTGCTTTTGAGCCTGGGTAAAGTTGGGCAGTTGGCTGAACAACACGAGGTTCTTGCCCGCAAACGTCTTATAGGCCATCGTACCGGGATTGGTCGGCACAAAATACATTTCCTGCCGCTGTAGGGCAAACTGCGCATTGTCACTGAGCAGCCAGTCGGCAAACTGCCGTGCCAGCTGTTGCTGCGGTGCCGCCGCATCCGCGATGATCCCCGTACCGAGCAGGCGGTAGGCCGTGCCGTCAGCGGGATAAACGATGCGCAGTGGATAGCCCTGCTGCATATAGCGCAGGGCCTCGCTCTCTACCGCGATGGCCACATCGACCTCGCCCATGCCAGCCTGACGCACGGGATTGGCGAGGTAGCGGGCATACTGCACCACCTGCGGGTGGATGTTCTCCCAAATGGCATACGTCGCGTTATCGCCAAACTGGGCAATCATGCTCAGGAACAGATTGGCCGCCGCATCCGCCGCCATAAAATCCGTCACGCCAAGGCGCACACCGGGCAGTTGTGCCAGCGTACCCCAGGTATCGGGCACATCGGCGAGCGTCTTGAGATAATCCTGATTATAGCAGAAGACCACAGGGTCGTACCACACACCAGTCCAGTAGCCGTCATCCTGCCGCAGCGTCAGTGGCACCTGGTCGCCAGCCTCGGAGACATAAGGCGTAAGCCACCCCTGCGCCGAAGCCTGCGTGAGCGTCGCGCGGTCAGCCAACAACATCGCCGCCGTCTGCTTGTCTGGCTTTGCCTGTGCCTGCTCCTGTAACCGCGCCAGCAGCTGCTCACTGCCCAAGGGTACGAAATTGACACGAATACGGCTCTCCTGCTCATAGGCCTGAGAGAGCACCGCCGCACTCTCCGCGGGCAAAGTCGTATAGACCGTAACCTCCTGTAACGGCCGTTGCCCCGCAGGCTGATTGACCCGCGCCAGATAGGCCGAACCGGCCAGCACGGCCAAAAATAAAATAAGTCCCGTCAACAAAAACGGAATATAACGTCGCGTGCGCGTGCAATCACCTCCCAGCCGCCTAAGTTCACTTATCCGTACCATTATAGCAGACTACGCCTAAAATAGCACCCCACCGCGCATATTTCTACGCGGCCAAACAAAAAGAGCCGCACACGCCGTAGCGCACGCAGCTCCTGTGAGAGTCTTAGTTATTCTCTTGTTCATGTTTGGCCGCAACGCGGGCCTCGCTCTCGAGGTTTTCTTTATCATCCTCAAGCGGTGTGCCAAATACGAGGTGGTCAAGCAGGTTGATGAGCTTGTTGATTTCTGGTTTGGAAATCTGCCCCGAAGCGCCGAGGTCTTCACCCTTGCGGCGCATCTCCTCGCTGATGAGGGAGGAGAACAACACGAACGGCACTTCCTTCAAACGGTCATCAGCACGCACGAGTTTCAACAGGCGATGGCCATCCATCTTCGGCATCTCAACATCGGAGACAATGATGCGCACCTGATCCTCGATGGGGCCGTCATCTTTTTGCGAGAGCTTCTGCAGATAGTCCCAAGCATCCTGGCCATTGCCGAAATCACGCACGAAACGGTAACCGGACTCATGCAGCGTTGTGACGAGCAGGTCTCTGAGCATCGGCGAATCCTCGGCCACCACCACATGCACATCGGCACGGCGGTCCTTGATATCCTCCGTTGCTTCCTCGAAGGTCGTGAGCTTGGCGTTAATCTCCGGGTTAATCTCCGCGATAATTGTCTCGAAGTCGAGGAGCAGGACGATGCGGTCCTCCATCTTGACGATACCGACTACGCGGCTCTGGTCACCGACCTCCGGAGCAGGCTCCATGTCACGCCACGAAATACGGTGAATGCGCGAGACATTGCCCACGAGGAAACCGATATTGTAGTTGTTAATCTCCGTGACGATGATGTTCTTGAGGTCCTCGTCCGTCTGCACATTGAGGCAACGCGGCAGGTTCACGAGTGGGATTGCCTTGCCACGTAACGTGAAAAGGCCGTCCACATACGGATGTGCCTGCGGCATCGACGTCACCGGCGTCTTGGTAATGACCTCACGAACCTTGGCCACATTGATACCATAGTTGACATTGCCGATGCTGAACTCCACGATTTCAAATTCGTTGGTGCCAGTTTCGAGCAGGATACCTTTCTTATCGCCATTCGTTTCTGCCATCAAATTCGCCCCCATATAAAATATGCTTGCTGCATAGGTCAAGCTTGCTATACTGTACACCATCTCCCGGCGGAGACGGCCCTAAAATTTCGTCTACTGCTTTATTTCGCCCTTACTAGGCTAATTCCTGCTAAACGGCAAATTTTTCTTTAACCAGTTTTTATTTCTCAGACTCTGCCTGCCAGGTCTCCGTGAGCCACGTCCAGCCATCGTGCTCGACAATGCGGCCCTCCTTGATGAGGTGCCCCAGGGCCCGCTTGAACGCGGCCTTGGAAATATGAAACTTATCGCGGATAACCTCGGGCGAGGTCTTGTCGCTGTAGGGCATGCGCCCCTTGCGCCCCGCCAGCAGCGCGAGGATGGCCTCGGCATCGGTCACGAGCGCCTTTTCCTTGATGGGCAGCAACGAAGCATTGAGCCGTCCATCGCCCCGCACATAGGTCACGCGCGCCGTCACGACCTCACCCACACGGGGACGCGTCTCCATCTCTTTATTCGCGATAAAGACGATGTAGCGCTCCTGCGAAAAGAGGAAGGCACCCGCATCCGTGTAGTTATAGATAGCACCTGTCACCAGGTCGCCTTTGCGCACCTGGCCGAGCGCCGACTGCGAGGCGCGGCGCATCTCATCCTCGACCTCCATCGTGACCGCGAGGCGGCCCGATTTATCCGTGTAGAGCTTCGCCCAGACCGTCTCGCCGATTTGTGGCCGCCCGCGCATACCCGCGTAGGGCATGAAAATACCACGCTCTGCGCCCACATCGACGAACGCCCCGTCGCGGCTCACATTGATGACCTTGAGCCGGGCAATCTGTCCTTCCTGCATTTTGGGCACACGCATGGAGGCCGTAAGGCGGCGCTTCGGGTCGAGATAGAGAAAGACTTTGACCTCATCGCCCACCTTGACCGGTGCGGTCTGCTGCAATTTATGCAGCAGGATGTCGTCGTGCGTATTGCCCGTACCCGCATCGAGGAACGCCCCCATCTCACCGAGGCGCGCCACCTTGAGCGTGACCACGGTGCTCGGACCGTACTGGCGGCGCGAGCGCAGCTCCGTATCCTTTTTTTCACTGGTCATGATGTTTTAGTCCTCGTACGGCGTGAGCGGTGCATCGCCCCACAGCTGCTCAATGGCATAATACTCGCGCGCATCCTGCCGCAATACATGCGCTACGACATCGCCGTAGTCCAGCAGCACCCACTCTCCCTCACGGTAGCCCTCTTTGTGGTTAAAAGCCACGCCCTGCTCCGCGAGCTCCTCCTCAATGCTGTCGGCAATCGCACGCACCTGCGTCGCCGTATTGGCCGAGCAGACCACGAAATAATCCGTAGAGCTCGAGAGCTCACGCATATCCATCGTTACAATGTCACTGGCCTTCTTGTCGCTGGCCGCTTTGCACACAGCCTGACTCATCGTTTTAGCGTCCATCATTTTATCATCCTCCTGACAGGTGCTGCCGCACCTTTATTCCGCCCCTAAGTCGGGGAAAATTTGCTGTAATTCCTGTTGCATGGCTGCGGTATCTGGCAGCCAAATCGTATCGTCATCCTCCGCCGCATGACCGGGGAGCATAATGGTCTCCGGCTGCTGACTGCTCACATGCCTGAGCACGTTCGCGAGATGCGCCGAGTCAAAAAGCTCCGCGCTAGTATCCACCTGCTCCCGAATGATTTGGGCCAGCTGGGGCAGCTTCGGCACGACATCTACCTGCAGCAAACGGTCATAGAGCAGGCGCAGGAACTTCTGCTGCCGCTGGGCCCGCCCGAGGTCGCCGAGGTCAGTACCACGATAGCGCAGATACCCCATAGCCTCGGTACCGTTCAGATGCTGATAGCCCTGCTGCAAATGGATATGCGTGTTGGCTTCGGCATCGTCGTAGTTCATGTCACACTCGACATAGACGTCGATACCGCCGAGCACATCGATGAGCGAGGCAAAGGTCTGCATATCCACGGCCACATACTGATGAATAGCCACACCCGTGAGCGCACTCACCGTGCGCACCATCGCCGGAGCACCCCCGTAGGCATAGGCACTGCCGATACGGTCATGGGTCGTACCATCGGGCATAGTGACCCAGGTGCCGCGCGGCAGCGTGAGGAAATGTACCTCACCCGTGTCGTTATTCATACTCAAAAGCGCCACCGTATCGGCACGCTTGACCTCGCTTCCCGAGGCATCCGCCCCGTTATCGACCCCCAGCAGCAGCACGTTCGTATACCCCGCATAGAGCGGGTTGGGCGTGCCGATTTTTTCCTGCTGGCGCTGCGTATAGCCCGTGTAGGCGGTCTGATACTCATCGTAGACCCGCGCACTCCAACGGATAAAAAGGAACGTGCAGGCCAGCACAATCGTCACGAAAACGCCACCAATAAACATGAGCACGAGCGCACGCAACATGGCCCGCCGTCGCTTGCGGGCAAGCGCCTGCCGCTTGCGCCGGATATTTTCCCGCGTGACACTGAGGTCATCCCTAGGTTGCTCCGTCATGGCTGCCCCGACTCCTTCGCCTGCCTGGCCCGCATTTGCAGCAAAATCTCGTTGCGTGCAAGCACTGTGTCTGGATGGATGAGGTGCTTTTTGTAAACGACAAAAGCTATGGACTGACTGAGGCCCTCCAGCAGCATCTCATCGAGTGTGGCCACGCGGGCCAAATGCCGCAGCTGCTCCACCTCGGGATACTCGCGGTGCGGCTCAATCATATCGGCAAACCAGACAATCTTGTCGAGCCGCGTCATGCCCGGCCCGCCCACGGTATGCCGCCAAATAGCCTGCGCGATGGCCTCATCATCCACCTCGTAAAGCTCACTGATACGCCGCGCGCCGATGTAAGCATGCAGCAACAGCGGCATACTCTGCTCGATGGCACCAAAGGGAATGCCGCGCTGCGCAGCCTCGGTGAGCATCTGCTCCTTGGGATACTCACGCGCGCAGTCATGCAGCAGTCCTGCCACACGCGCCTGCTCCACATCGACGCCAAAGCGCTGTGCGAGCTGCACAGCCATCTCGGCCACCCCCAGCGAATGCTCGTAGCGGCTCGGTTTAAGGCGGCTCTGGAGCATCGCCCGCATGGCCTCATAGCTCAGCTGCATACTCATCGGTATAAGCCCTCTTTCTCTATATACTCACGCACGGCTTGCGGCACGAGGTAGCGGATGGAAGCACCTGCATGCACGCGCTCACGAATCACGGTTGACGATATCTCCAGCTGTGGCGTCTCCACGGGATGGATATGCGCCATGCCCGCCGCGCCGAAGCGTGCCCTGAGCCCTGCCGTATCCAACTGACAACCCTGCCGCGTCGCTGTGATAAAATGGCAACTCGTAAGCAGGGCATCCACCTCATGCCAGGTCGCCAACTCGTTGATGGCATCGGCGCCGATAATGAAGTAGAACTCCGTGCCCTGAGGGTACTGCGCCGCCAACGCATGTATCGTGTCTATCGTATAGGATGGTCCCTGCCGCCTGAGCTCCACATCCGAGACCCTAAAATGCGGATTAGAGCAGATAGCCAGTTCCGTCATCACATAGCGGTGCCGCGCTGCCGTCACCAGCCGGTTGCGTTTGTGCGGCGGCTGCGCCGCAGGGATAAAGAGCACCGTCTCCAGCTGAAGTGCGTCGCGTACACACTCCGCCGTGATGAGATGGCCCGCATGGATGGGGTCAAAGGTGCCCCCCATAATGCCAATGCGCGTTGCCATACGTTTCCCTTCCTTCCCTGTGTCAGCGCCAGCAAGCAAACAGGCTCCAAACCGCAACTATCGTCAAGACGATACAAAACACGGCCCGCCCGTAGTCGCGGGCATCGTGCCCACCCTTGGCCGTAGCCAGATAGGCGCACAAACTGTGCACGTAGCCCGACAATTTACTCACGCACCTGGCCCTCGCCGTAGATGAGATATTTCATGCTCGTGAGTGCCTCGAGCCCCATCGGACCACGCGCGTGCAGTTTCTGCGTGCTGATGCCGATTTCCGCACCAAAGCCGAACTCGAAACCGTCCGTAAAACGCGTCGAGGCATTGACGTAGACCGCCGCCGCATCGACCTCCCGCTGGAAACGGTGCGCATTTGCAAGGTCTTCGGTCACGATGGTCTCGCTATGTCCCGTGTTATATTTGTTAATATGCGCGATAGCCGCATCGAGGTCGGGCACGACTTTAATGGAAAGAATAAGGTCACCATACTCTGTCGACCAGTCCGCCTCCGTCGCCTCGTGCATCTCGGGGCAAATCTCCCGCGCGCGGGCATCACCGCGCATCTCAACATGCTTTTCCCCCATTGCCAAGGAGAGTTTAGGCAGGAACTCGGGCGCGATAGCCTCGTGCACGAGCAGCGTCTCCATCGCATTGCAGACCGAGGGATGTGACGTCTTGGCGTTGACGGCGATGCTAATGGCCATGTCAAAATCTGCCGAGGCATCGACAAAGGTGTGGCAGACGCCCGTCCCCGTCTCAATGACCGGCACAGAACTGTTTTCCACCACGTGGCGTATGAGGCCTGCCCCGCCGCGCGGAATCACAAGGTCCAGCAAGCCTGTGAGGTGCAGCATCACATCAACAGCCGCCCGGTCGGGTGTATCGACGAACTGGATGGCCCCCTCAGGCAGCCCCGCTTTCGTCGCCGCATCGGCGAGTAGCGAGCTGATAGCGAGGTTCGAGCGCAGGGCCTCCTTGCCGCCCCGCAGCAGTACCGCGTTGCCTGCCTTGAGACAGAGCCCCGCCGCATCGGCCGTGACGTTGGGCCGTGCCTCGTAGATAATGCCGATGACACCGATAGGCACGCGTACACGGCGGATTTCGAGGCCATTCGGCCGCACCGTCGAGAAATCGCCCTGACACACGGGGTCAGGCAGAGCCGCTGTCTGGCGCAGGCCCTCGGCCATCTTGCGCACACGCGTCTCATCGAGCATAAGGCGGTCTAGATAGGAACGCTTGAGCCCCGCCTGGCGTGCCTGCTCGAGGTCATCGGCATTAGCCTTGAGGATGAGCTCACTGCGCTTTTCCAGCGCTTCGGCCATCGCATACAAAGCTTTATCCTTGATGCCCGTCGAGATTACGGCCAACTGCCGCGAGGCTGCCTTGGCCGCCTTCGCCTTCTGCTGCATTACTGCCTGAATATCCATCTGCTATGCCTCCAGCTTGTACCAGTGCACATTATAAATTTATCAAACCATGAGTACCATGTTATCGCGGTGAATGACCTCGTCTTTGATTTCCCCCTGCAAGAGCTGCGGAAAATCCTCGGTCTGGTGCCCCATGATACGCTTGAGCGTCTCGGTATCATAGTTCACGATACCACGCGCGATTTCCTGCCCGTGCGGCGAAAGTACGCGCACGGTGTTCCCCGCCGCAAAGTCACCCTCGCAGGACGTAATGCCTGCCGCGAGCAGGCTCGAGCCGCGCTCACGCATGGCCTTTTCACAGCCGGCGTCGACTACGATATCGCCACGCAAATCCTTGCCAAAAGCCAGCCAGCTCTTGCGTACCTTGAGATGGGCTTCCTTGGCCGCAAAAACCGTGCCGACCTCATCGCCTGCGAGCACCTGCCGGAGCACATGCGGGCGCGAACCCTTGGCGATAGCCATAGTCACGCCCGCACTCGTAGCAATTTTCGCCGCCTCGATTTTCGTCTGCATACCGCCCGTACCGATACTCGAGCCTGCACCGCCCGCCAGCTGCTCCACCTCCGGCGTGATATCACTGATTTCGTGGATGAGCTGCGCCTCGGGATGGGTGCTCGGATTAGCCGTGTAGAGCCCCTCGATATCCGAAAGGATGATGAGGGCATCCGCATCGACCAGCGTAGCCACGATGGCCGCAAGATTGTCATTGTCGCCGATTTTGATTTCGTCGACGGAGACGGCATCGTTCTCGTTGACAACGGGGATAATGCCCATATCAAGCATTGCGAGCAGAGCCTCCCGCGAATGGTGATACTGGTTGTGGCGCACGGCATTTTCCTTGGTCAACAGTACCTGCCCCACTACCTGCCCGTATTCGGCAAAAATTTTTTCATAGGTGTGCATGAGCACGCCCTGCCCGATGGCCGCCAGCACCTGTTTCTGCGCAATCTCGGTGGGCTTTTGCCGCAGGCCGAGCTGCCCCATGCCCGCCACCTGCGCACCCGAGGACACGAAGATGACCTCCTTGCCCGCATTGGCAATATCGACAATTTCCCGCACGAGCTGCTCGATACGATAGAGATTCAGCTTGCCCGTCTGGTGCGCGAGCGTACTGCTCCCCACCTTCACGACGATGCGCTGCGCCTCTTTGAGCCGTTTACGCCCTTCCATCAATTCACACCTCTTAAATGGCAAATAAGGAAGTCAAGCTCGCCTAACGGCGACTTGACTAGGCGACTCGCACAACTTTGTGCGTCGCTTCGCTCATTCAAAGTCGGCTCCCTGCCTAAATCTCGCCTAACGGCGACTTGACTAAGCGATTCGCTCGGTTTTGCGCGTCGCTTTGCTCCTTCAAAACCAGCTCTCTGCTTATGGTAATTCAATCTTTGGCTCTTTGAAGTTGCGCTTGAACAGCAGGCCGTTGCGGCCGATAATCTGCACGAGGTTGGCATCGCTGCGCTCCGCGAGCATCGTGATGATTTCCGTGGGGTCTTCGAGACAGTTTTGCAGAACGCGCACTTTGATGAGTTCGCGTTTCTGAATAGCCTCGCGTGCTGCCTGGACCACAGCAGGCGTGAGCCCCTCCTTGCCCATCTGCACGACAGGGTTCAGCTTCACCCCCATAGCACGCAAAAAGCGTTTCTGCTTGCCAGTTAAAGAATTTCTTAACATATTTGCTCCTTATTCGCGGTATTCAAACTCCATCTCGCCGATACGTACAGTCTGGCCCTCTTTGATGCCCCGTTCCTGGAGCTTTTCGTCAATGCCCTTGATGCGCCAGATATACTGGAACCGCCGCACGGCCTCGTCGTTGTTGAAATTCGTCATGGCGACGAGTTTTTCGATGGCCTGACCGTGCACGATGAAATCACCCGCATCGTTGCGGCTGATGGTTACCTTGTCAGGGTCCGCTTTGTTTTCGTCATAAACCTTGACCGTCTCATCCTGTTCCGGCTCTTCGACATAGTTATCGAGCCAGGTGCCGATATAGCTGATGAGCTCCTTCACGCCCGCGTGCGTCACCGCCGAAATGGGGAACAGCTTGATGCCCTCCTGGTCGGCCAGTTCCTGCAAGCGGGGCAGATTGTCCTGCGCACTCGGCAAATCCATCTTGTTAGCCACGAGAATCTGTGTACGTTTAGCGATTTTCTCGCTGTACTTCGCGAGCTCATGGTTGATTTTGTGATAGTCATCCACGGGGTCACGCCCCTCACTGCCAGAGGCGTCGACGATATGCAGGATGAGCTTCGTGCGCTCCACATGGCGCAGGAAATCATGTCCGAGACCTACGCCCTCAGCCGCGCCGTCGATAAGGCCGGGGATATCGGCCATGACAAAACTCTTTTCGTAGTCCGTCTTCACCACGCCGAGCACCGGCGTAATTGTCGTGAAATGATACTCGGCAATCTCGGGGCGCGCGGCACTCACGCTAGCGATGAGACTGGACTTACCGACACTCGGATAACCTACGAGGCCCACATCGGCGAGCAACTTGAGCTCAAGCAGCAAACGCTTCTTCTCACCCGGTTCGCCAAACTCGGCAAACGTCGGGGCCCGGTTGGCCGCCGTAGCAAATTTCGCATTGCCGCGGCCACCGCGCCCACCTTTGGCGATGACGGCCTCCTGCCCTACCTCCGTGAGGTCAGCGAGCACCTCACCCGTGGCCTCATCTTTGACAATGGTACCTGCCGGCACCTTGACATAGCAGGGGGGCGCATTATGCCCGTACTGATTCTTGATATCGCCGTTCTCGCCGTTCTTGGCCTTGAACTTACGATGATAGCGGAAATCCAGCAGCGTATTGAGATTTTGGTCCACCACAAAGATGATGTCACCGCCTCGGCCGCCGTCGCCGCCCGCAGGGCCGCCTTTCGGCACGAACTTCTCACGGCGGAACGCCGATTTACCGTGCCCGCCGTCACCCGCCTCGACAATAACGGGGGTTCTATCAATAAATTGCATTTTCTTGCCTCCATATAGCTTATAATGCTTGAAAAGCCGGCATTGTGCTCCAATACCGGCTTTTCATCCATCACAACGCAACTTAACGCTTTACTTTTATTCTATATTCTACTATAAAAATAAAACCTGCGCCACCCCTCGGATAGCGCAGGTAAGAAGCCGCGATTACATCGCCTGCTCTTCAGCCGTATAAACGCTGACCTGGCGATTGTATTTGCCTTTGCGCTCGAAAGCGACCTTGCCGGCCACCTTCGCGAACAGCGTATCATCCTTGCCGATGCCCACGTTGTGGCCCGGATGGAAGTGCGTACCACGCTGACGCACGAGGATGCTGCCGGCCGTTACGACCGTGCCGGCCTGCTCTTTGACGCCGAGACGCTTGGACTCGGAGTCACGACCGTTACGCGTGGAGCTAACGCCCTTTTTATGCGCGAACAGCTGCAAATCAAAAGTAAACATGAGTTTCACCTCCGCTTGACTTGGATTTTTACCCGCTTCGGACTGTACTGGGCTATGCCCTCCAGTCCCAAAAGCATGGTGTGAAGCACTGCCTCCGTACAATCATCCGGTGCGCCGACCAGGTGCATAATGAGTTTTCCACTCGCTTTGTCATAACGGACGTCGCGATGCAGATGCTCGTGCAAACCTAAAAGCGCAGCCTGCGTGAGAGCCGATACCCCCGCGCAGACAATATCCTGACCACTCGCAGCCAGGTCAGCATGACCTGTGACCGCGAAATCAGTAATTTTCCCGTCTGACTGACAGCTAATCTCTACGTTAATCATAGTAAATAGCGATTAGGCTTCGATTTTCTCGATAACAACCTTCGTGAACGGCTGACGATGACCCTGACGACGGCGATAGTTGGATTTAGCCTTGTACTTGAAGACCAAAATCTTCTTTGCCTTGCCCTGAGCCTCGACTTTGCCCGTTACCTTGGCACCCTCGACGACCGGCGTGCCGACTTTGACCTCACCGTCGTTGACGACCGTCAGGACATTGTCGAAGACCACAGCCTCGCCTTCGTTAGCAGCCAGTTTCTCAACGGTGATGACATCACCCTCGGACACCTTGTACTGCTTGCCACCAGTTTTGATAATTGCGTACATTACTGAATACACCTCCCTATATAGTTACTCGCCGATTACGGTGTGGCTCACGCCACTTAGATGGAACCTCATCGTGCGGTTGGGGAAGGCACGCCCGCTTGGCGCGCCTACATTTAGAAATAATAACATAGCGCCCCAGTGATGTCAACCAAAACACCACCGGGGCGCTGAATTATTTTTTTCTGATAAATTACGAACGCATCACGAGGTTGATGAGGAAGGCGATGGCCACAATCCACATAATCCACGTGACTTCTTTCTGCTTGCCCGTGGCCGCTTTCATGAAAGCATAGCTCACGAAACCAAACGCAAAGCCGTTGGCGATAGAGCCCGTCAACGGCATCATGATAATCGTGAGGAACGCGGGCAGGCCATCCGTGAAATCACTGAAATTGATACGGCCCACGTCGCTCATCATGAGAGCACCGACGAGAATGAGGGCTGGTGCCGTGGCAAAGCCCGGCACGAGGCCGATGACCGGCGCAAAGAGCAGCGACACAAAGAAGCAGAGTGAAACCGTCACCGCCGTGAGGCCCGTCTTGCCGCCAGCCGCGATACCAGCCGCACTCTCGATATACGACGTAACGGTCGAAGTACCAAAGATAGCCGAAAGCACCGTACCGCAGGCGTCCGTCGTGAGCGCGCGGTCGAGGTTCTCAATCGTGCCGTCCGGCTTCACGAGATTGGCCTTCGAGGTGAGGCCGATGAGCGTCCCCATATTATCGAAGAGTTCGACCACCGTAAAGGTGAAGATAATCGAGACAATACCATAGCTCCAGGCACCCGCGATGTCGAGCTGACCGAACGTAAGGCTCATGCTCGGCACCGAACTCGATACGATGTCGCCTACACCATGCGGCACGGGCGAATAGCCGAGGCACATCGAGAGCAGCGTCGTCGCGATGATGCCGATGAGGATAGCCCCCTGCACCTTGCGGGCCATGAGAGCTGCCGTGAGCAGCAGGCCGAACAGCGAGAGCATAGTCGTCGGCTGCGTCACATGCCCCAGCGCCACAAACGTAGCTTTATCGGGGATGATGAGGCCAGTGCCCTTGAGGCCGATGAAGGCGATGAACATGCCGATACCAACGCCAATGGCGATTTTCAGATTTTTCGGCACCGAATTGATAATGGCCTGACGAATGCCGCCGATGGTCAGAATCAAGAAGAAAATACCCGAGAAGAACACTGCGCCCAACGCGACCGTCCAATGCAGATGGAGCACGCCGACCACATAATAGGCAAAGAAAGCATTGAGGCCCATGCCCGGTGCCAAGGCCACCGGATAGTTAGCCACCACGCCCATAGCCATCGTTGCAATGGCTGCAATCCAGATGGTCGAGGCGATTGCGGCCTCTTTCGGGATACCAGCCTCCGAAAGGATGTTAGGATTGACAAACATGATATAAGCAAGGGCGATAAAGGTCGTAAAACCGGCAATAAGTTCCGTCTTTACGGTCGTGTGCTTTTCCTCCAGATGGAAGAAGCGCTGCAACAGGCCCTGCTGCTGTGTTTGTGCATTCATAAAATAAAAAATCCTCCTCTTCGCAGCCGCCTAAAATACAGCCTAAGAAAGAGAAGGGTAATCCACTTGCCTTCAACTCTTGTAGACTGTGACAGTTTACGGCTGCCTGTAGAAACGCCCGCACCATATCAGCGGGCTTATACAAGATATAACACAAGTAAGAATAGCACTACCGGTAAACGGTGTCAATAAAAAATGTAAATTGTCTGTATACATCTTTACATGTTAAGTGCACTAAAAAAGCCGTGCTCACAGCACAGCTTGTATTTACATAGTGGCGGAGTGGAGAGGATTCGAACCTCCGCACCGGTTACCCAGCCTAACGATTTAGCAAACCGTCCTCTTCAGCCTCTTGAGTACCACTCCAGCGATTTTTCTCAAGTAAAACGGTCAAAGACCATTCCGTCCGGCGACAAGAAATATATTAGCAGAGTTCACGCCTCCTGTCAACAATTTTTTGTGAGATACGGCCAAACATTGCGCCAGTCTGGGGATGGCCTTATAATGGTAGGCATAGATTATGTTTGTTTATAGGAGGTCATAATAACTTGCCTACATTAGATACACTCCAGCCGGGACAGGCCGCGACGCTCGTACGCATCGGTGATGCGGGGGCCCTGCGTCACCATCTGCTCGACATGGGGCTGACACCGCGCACGCGCGTGTCCCTCGTCAAGCGTGCGCCGATGGGCGACCCCATCCAAATCAAAGTACGCGGCTACGAACTCACGCTGCGTCTGGCCGAGGCTGAACTGCTCACCATCGACGATGTGCGTCCTGTCACCTCAGCACCCGCCCGCGAGGCCGCGCCACATTACGCCATCCCCCATCCGGGCCGTGGCGAACTCGACCGTGCGCCGCACAAACATCACCACAACAAGGAGACGGACATCCCGAAAGGCTCGCCGCTCACCTTTGCTCTAGTGGGCAACCAAAACTGCGGCAAGACGACGCTCTTTAACCAGCTCACCGGCGCCAACCAGCACGTGGGCAATTTCCCCGGCGTGACCGTCGACCGCAAGGACGGGCAGATCCGCGAGCTGCCCGAGGCCCGCGTGACGGACCTGCCCGGCATTTACTCGCTCTCGCCCTACTCCAATGAGGAAATCGTCACGCGCGATTTCCTGCTCAAGACGCGCCCCGACGGTATCATCAACATCGTCGATGCGACAAACCTCGAACGCAATCTCTACCTCACGATGCAGCTAATGGAGCTAGGCATCCCGATGGTGCTTGCACTGAACATGATGGACGAGGTACGGCAGAACGGCGGCGCCATCCACATCAATGAACTCGAAGCCTCCCTCGGCATCCCGGTCATCCCCATCTCCGCCGCGAAAAATGAAGGTATCGACGAACTCGTGCAGCACGCGAGCCACGTGGCGCGCCATCACGAGTGGCCCGAGCGTATCGACTTCTGCGCCGACAGCAACGACCCGACCGACCCTGTGGCCGCTGTGCACCGTGGCATCCACGCGATGGCCCACCTCATCGAGCCGCTGGCCAAACAGGCCGCCCTGCCGTTGCGCTTTGCCGCAACCAAGCTCATCGAGCACGACCCGCTCGTAGCCGCCCAGCTCAAAATCCCGCCTGAACAAAAACAGATTTACGACCAGATTACGAGCGTCATGGAGGAGGAAAGCGGCCTCGACGCCGAGGCCGCGCTGGCCAACATGCGCTTTACCTATATCACCGGGCTCTGCGCCGAAACCGTCGTGCGTCCGCACGAAAGTAAGGAGCACCGCCGCAGTATGCGCATGGACCGCTGGCTCACGGGCAAGTACACGGCTATCCCCATTTTCCTCGCGATTATGGCCTTTATCTTCGTGATGACCTTTAACGGTATCGGTGCCTGGCTCACGGGGCTCATGGAGGAGCTCGTCGCAGTCATCACCGACACTATAGACGCGGGCCTTACGGCCGCCGACGTGAACCCTGTCATGCACGCCCTGCTCATCGATGGCGTTATACAGGGTGTCGGCACGGTCATCGGCTTTTTGCCCACGATTGTCACGCTCTACTTCTTCCTCTCCATCCTCGAGGACACAGGCTATATGGCACGTGTGGCCTTTGTTATGGACAGGCTGCTCCGGCGTATCGGTCTCTCGGGACGCAGTATCGTGCCACTGCTCGTGGGCTTTGGCTGCTCGGTGCCGGCCATCATGGCCACGCGCACGCTCTCCAGTGACCGTGACCGCCGCATGACAATTTTACTCACGCCCTTTATGAGTTGCAGTGCGAAGCTCCCCATTTACACGCTGATTATCGGCGCATTTTTCCCGCCGCGCTATCAGGCGCTGGTGATGATTGGCCTCTACCTCTTCGGCATCGGTTGGGGCATTCTCTACGCCCTGCTGCTCGACCACACGGCCTTCCGTGGAGAGCCCGTGCCCTTTGTCATGGAGCTGCCGAACTACCGCATCCCCACGCTGAAAAGCATCGCTCATCTCGTCTGGGAAAAATCCAAAGGCTTCGTGATGAAAGCTTTCACGATTATCTTTGCAGCCTCCATCATCATCTGGTTCCTGCAAATGTTCGATGGTCAGCTCAACCCCGCCGCCACGCCGGACGAGAGCCTGCTGGCAGGCATTGGCCGCCTCATCGCGCCCATCTTTGCACCACTGGGCTTCGGTGACTGGCGCGTAGCTACGGCCATCCTCACGGGCTTCACGGCCAAAGAAACGCTCGTCTCTACGCTCACCGTGCTTTTAGGCGACGACCTCACGGGCCTGCAAGCGCTCTTCACGCCGTTTACGGCCCTCGTTTTCCTAAGCTTTACCCTGCTCTACACCCCCTGTGTGGCCGCCATCGCCACCGTGCGCCGCGAGTCGGGCGGCAAAGTCGCCCTCTACACCGTCGTCACCCAATGCGCCATCGCCTGGTGTGTCGCGTTCCTCGTACATCTCGTGGGCACAGCGCTGGGCTGGCAGTAAAAATAAATAGTCATAGCACGATAATAGGCGTAGTGATTACCAAATCGCAATCACTACGCCTTAACTTTATTATTTTATTTTTCCTAACGTAGGGCAGCTACCTGATTGGCAGCCAAAACAGACTGATGGCGCTGTTTACTACGCCATTGCTGCCATAAATGTTCACGATAGCGCACAATCAAGTCGTCGTAGACATCGTTACGGTCACGCCAAAAGAACTCCTCCATTGGCCTTATCCGGTCACAGTCTGCACAGCCTTTATTACGTTTGTCAACCCATTCGGCCAAAGATTTCGTAAAATAATGATTGATACGAATGGTAGCTGTATCATCAACAAAATTATCCATACCGTCTACACGTCGTCCCTTTTCATCGACAGCCATATATCCAGCCTGATACTTGGCATGGTGCGGCGAAACCATCGCTGTGGTACGACGTGGATCAACAATAGATTTTACATGCGCATCCCATTTCCAGGGAAACTCCGACCAGTCAAATCCATCCGGTGCCCGATAAAGGTAACTATCCAACACACCACCCACAGCAGGCCGTTGTTCCCACCCCGACGAGCCGAACGATTTACAATTTATCGCCAATCCCGCTGCCTGCGGCGAGCTTTGCAGTGCTTGCGAGATAATATCTATGACTGACTTTTTTTGCAAAGGCAGGATGAACTCATCAATATCAATAAAGCCCATATAACGGCATTGCATGCGATACCTTACCAAGGCATCTGCATAAACCGGCAATTGCTGATTTTCCCCTGGCGCTTTCTGATATGTAACCCAGCCAGCATCAATATATGGTCGCAGTACAGTCATCAAGGCATCATGGCTTTCATTATCATAAATATAGAAATGTCCCACGCCAAGTAAAATATGATAATCCAGCCATTCTTTGATATACGGAGCCTCATCCCGCACAATAGCCGTCAAAGCAAGTTCATATGGGAAGTGCATAGATATTTCACCCTTCATAAATGGTTATCCCAAACTTTACTAGGGCTATTATATCCCTTATGTCCCCCCCTGCAAGACAAAAGCGTAGTGATTTCCTGTTTAACATCACTACGCTTTTCTAAATCAGTTTATTAAGTTAGTTGTTCTATTGCTCTACTTACACTTTTCAGCAACCACTCATTACAGCCAGTCTGCTGCATGGTCGAGCAAGATACCGCCGTTGGTGCAGGCGTCGCAGATGCAATATTTTGTACCTGCCGCCTTGGCCTTTTGGGCCGCTGCCAGCGCGCCCTGCGCCGCCTCGTGCCCGCCGAGCACCTTTTCACCCGTGGGCGAGCCCGCAAAGGCGATAAAGCCGTCGATATCCGTGACGCAGTCGTCAAGTTGCGCCTTCAAAGCCTTGGCGGCCGCAGCCTCCTGCGCTGTACCAACCGCCGCCACCCAGGCCTCACCCGCCTGCTTCAGCGCCGCATAACAAGACGGTGCCGCGACCATTTTCTTCGCGGCCTCTACTAATGCTTGTTTCTCCATCTGCTGTACCTCCCATAAAACAAACTAGGAAAGCCCTGTCCGCGGCTCACACGAAAAACGCCGCACACAGTTCTACACGTTTAAATCTTCGCTAAAACACTGCTAATTCCTGCCATCTGGCAATACTTGAACCAGCATCACTGAAAACGTCCGCACGTTCTTTACTTAAATGAAATACTCTATGGTATCCTGTGCCCGCAGCTTGGTGTGTTCATTAAAGAGTAGCACCGCCTCACGCTCAGCAACCGGACCGAGCGAATAGTCACTCACGCGGCTGCTTTGGTTGAAACAGGCATAGGGGACGATGCGATTGTATTGCGTGAGATGGTCTAGGGTAATGGTGATATCCTGTCCCGCGAACTCGTCACTGTTTTCCGGCAAATACCAAGGGTCAAACATATAGATATGACCGTCTTTATCGCCCGTGAGCAACACATAGTGCTCGACCTCGTAGATGAGGCGCACGACGGCCACGCCGCCGCGGTGCAGGGCGTCATTTATCTGGCTCTGCTGGCCGATGTAGACAGACTTTCCCGCCAGATACTGCGTAGAGAGCGGCAGGTCTGTGGCCCGGCCAAAGCCGTCGAGCCAGTTGGCGAGGAACATCATAGCCATGCGGGACGTGCCTGCCCGCCCCGCACCCTCGCGGCTGTAGCAATCGAGACTGTAGAGCATAACATTGCGGATAATCTCCGGCGGTATCTCCTCGCGCGCAAAGAGATAACTCACGGCATTCAGCAGCGTTGTCGGCCCGCAGTCATACTCAGACAACTGATAGTGCAAAGGCACCTTCATGTGAACCACTCCTTCGCTGGGGTAAAATGGCGTGCCTGGAGGACAGGCCCAACAATTTACGGCGTCAGTTGTACATAAACTGCAAATAACTGATAGTTACTGTGCGAGTTTTTCCTGCATAACCGCGATGGCTTTTTGCAGCTGTATATCCTCGGTGGTGTCATCGGGGAGGTCTACCTCGACGTCAGGGTCGATACCGACACCGTCGATACAGCGTCCGGAGGGGGTGTAATATTTGGCGATGGTGAGTTTCAGGCCGTCACTATGGAAGAGGGGCAGCACCATCTGTACCGAGCCCTTGCCATATGATTTCGTACCGACGAGCGTAGCCGCGCCCGTGTCCTGCAAAGCGCCCGCGAGAATCTCGGAGGCACTCGCACTGTTGCCGTCGATGAGCACGACGATGGGGTATTTGCTCTCCTGCAAAGCGGAGTTGTGCTCCTCGCGGCTGCCGTCACGCTGTACAACAGAAACAATCGGCCCCTCTGGCACCACGCGCTGGGCGATGTCCACGCAGGTCTTGATGAGGCCGCCGCCGTTCTCGCGCAGGTCGATGATGAGCCCACGCATGCCTGCATCCGCCAGCTCATCAAAGGCCTGATTGAACTCCTGCGCCGTATTTTCTCCGAAGGAGGCAATGCGGATATAGCCGATATGGTCCGTATCTGGCAGCATTTTGCCCTTGGCCGTCGGCACATGGATGACCGCCCGCGTGAGCTGCACGTCAAAATCATCCTGCCCCGCGCGATGGATGGTCAAGGTAACCTGCGTGTCCACATCGCCGCGGATATGCAGTGCCACTTCGTCGGGCTGGTAATCCGTAACCGGCGTACCATCGACGGCTACAATCTGGTCGCCGGCCTTGAGCCCGGCCCCCTCGCCCGGCGTGCCCTCCAATACGGAGATAATAGTCACCTGGTCGTTCTTGAAGCCCATCGTCACGCCGATACCGCCGAAACTGGCTGAGGTATGGTCTTGCAGTGCCTTGAATTTATCAGCCGGGAGATAGACGGAGTGCGGGTCACCGAGGCTGCCCACCAGCCCATCGATAGCACCGGCCATGAGGGTCGCATCATCCACCGGCTCGACGTAACGCATTTCGATAAATTTCTTTACCCCGAGAAAACGCGCCCACTCGGCGGCCTGTCCCACGAAATGCACATTGAGCAGCCAGCCCAGACCGCCGACCGTCAGCACGCTTCCCGCCGCTAACGAGGCCACGATAATGGCCGCTAACTTCTTTTTCTTGAGAAACATAGACTTACCTGCCTTTTACAGATAGCTGTACGGCGAGACGGGCTCACCGTTGGCCCGGACCTCAAAATGACAATGTGGCCCCGTAGAGTTGCCCGTGGAACCGCAGTAGGCGATGGTCTCGCCCTGGCTCACGCTCTCGCCGACACTGACCGCCAGCGACTGGTTATGCCCGTAAAGCGTGGAGACACCGCCACCGTGGTCGATGATGACCGCATTGCCGTAGCCCGAAATCCAGCCCGCATAGGTCACAGTGCCGCTCTGTGCAGCGCTGATAGGCAAGCCATAGTCACCACCGATATCAATACCGCTATGGAAGCGCTGGTCGCCCGTAATCGGGTGTACGCGCCAGCCGAACTCCGAGGTCACCGGGCCATTGAGTGGCCAAATCATCGCGCCGCTGCCCGTCACGGGCACGTTCGAGTGACTGTTCTGAATCATGCGCGTGACCTGTTTGGACGCCGCCATGAGTTCATCATATTGCTTGTCAAAAATCGCCTTATCAGACTTCATCTTGTCGATGAGGGCCTGCCGTTTCTTGACCTTCATCTCCATGACCTCACGCGCCTGCCGCGCCGCGAGTTCCTGTTCACTCTGTTTTTCCTTGTCGGCCGCGAGTTCCGCCTGCGTCTGCTCGATTTCGGCTTTTTCCGTGAGCACGGTCTGCACGAGGTCGTAGTCCTGCTTAATCACGCGCTTCAGCAAATCCATACGCGTGAGAAAATCCGAAAAATCCTTAGCGCCGAAGAGCACATCGAGGTAGGAAATCTGGCCGTTGATATAGATATCACGCACGCGCTGACCGAGACGCTTCTGCTTTTTAGCGCAATCCGCCTGCACGCGGTCGAGCTTCTCCTCGTTATCATCCATACGCGCGAGCGTCTCATCCAGCGTAGCCTTAAGTTCCTTGTGCTTGGCGATGGCCTCATCGGCCTCAGCATCGAGCTGCCGCTTCTCCTCGGAAATGGTACTGATACGTGTCGAGAGCTCACTGCTCTTGCGTTGGCTCTCGGCCGCCCGACGCTCATAATCATCTTTCTGGTCCTCGAGCGAGTCAGCCCAGACCGGCGCCATCGCCGCCCACAAGGTCAAGCCTGCACACACCGCGGCGGCCAGTCGTTTGGTTTTATTCAATCCCTGCATGCCGCATCACACTTTCAAGAACCGCTTCAGCGAGACCGAACTGCCCGCCGCACCGATGCCCATGCCTGCCAGCATGAGCACCACAGTCACGTAGTTCATAAAGGGATACTGCGGTATGAGCGGGAAAAAGGCCAGCGTACTGTAGATTTTAGCCGCCATCGCTGCGTAGAAACTACGCAGCGCAAGAGCCGCGAGGATACCGCCGATAAAGCCCAGCACGATACCCTCGAGCAGGAACGGCCAACGGATAAACCAGTCCGTCGCCCCCACGTATTTCATAATCGCGACCTCTTTACGCCGCGCATAAACCGTGAGGCGGATAGTGTTCGCGATGATAAAGACCGTGGCCGCTGCGAGGAGCAGCATCAGCGCCACGCCAAAGATGCGCATGAGGCGCGTGATGTCGAACAGATGCTGCACAACATCCTGCCCGTAGCGCGTCGACTCCACACCATCAAAGTGGCCGATGGCCTGTGCGGCCGTCTCGACCATATCTGGCTGCGTGACCGTAATTTCAAACGCATCTGGGAGCGGGTTCGTATCCCCGAGCGCATCGAGCAGATATTTCTGGTCACCCAGACGCTCTGCGAGGCGTTCTTTCGCCTCATCGCGGCTCACGTATTTCACCGTGTCGATGCCCTGAAGGGCACGGATATCATGCTCGAGGCCGCGCCTGTCGGTATCACTCACGTTATCTTCGAGATAAACAGAAATCTGCACCTGCGACTCCAGCATCCCCGCCATGCGGTTCATGTTCAACACCAGCGTGAGAAACACCCCCAGCACGAACAGAGAGACAGCCACCGTGCCCACCGAGGCCAAGGACATCCAGCTATTGCGGCGCAGCGAATGCACTACCTCCGTGATAAAATATTCGCTCGTCCTAGGCTTCATAGCCGTACACCCCCTGCTGCTCATCGCGCACGATATGTCCGTTCTCAATGGCGATGACACGGCGCTGCATCGTATCGACGATGGTCTTGTCATGCGTCGCCATGACGATAGTCGTGCCCGACTGGTTGATGCGCTGGAAAATATCCATGATATCCCAGCTCGTCTCCGGGTCGAGATTGCCCGTCGGCTCATCCGCAATCACGATGGAGGGATTGTTCACGATGGCACGCGCGATGGCCACGCGCTGCTGCTCACCGCCCGAAAGCTGCGAGGGAAAACAACGAAACTTCTCCCGCAAGCCCACGATGTCGAGCACCGCATTGACACTGTGCTGCATGAGACGGCGCGGCGCCTCGATGACCTGCATGGCAAAGGCCACGTTTTCAAACACCGTCTTATCCGGCAGCAGGCGGTAGTCCTGGAAAATCACACCCAGACCGCGCCGCAAATACGGCACATCCTCGTGGGCCATATTGATGACATCCTGCCCGTTCACCGTGAGTTCCCCTGACGTCGGCAGCTCCTCACGCAAGAGCATTTTGATAAAAGTCGATTTGCCCGCACCGCTCGCCCCGACGATAAAGACGAACTCTCCCTTGCGGATATGGACATTCACATGATCCAAGGCGATGGTACCATTGGCATACACCTTGGAAACATTACGCATTCGTATCATGTAACGCTTCACCTCAAATAAATTAACACGTCTTCTATTTTAACATAGTCAACTGAAAGAAAAAAGAGACCCCCGCGCTAACCGCAGGCAGTCTCTTGCCTATAGCTTTATTCATTTTTGTTCGAGCAGCTGCAACGCCAGCTCAGCATTAGACGAGGCTTGCTCCCGCAGCTTGGCTAAAAGCGCCGCATTCTGCTGCCGGAAAGCCTGTTTGTCGTGCCACTTGCGCCGCACCTCTGCCATGAGCTCGTCCACGGTCACATCCTGCAAACGGCCCACCGGCTGCTCACCGATTGAGGCGAGGAAACGGTCGATTTTCGGGTCATAGGAAATACCAATCATCGGCACCCCCATAACGCCCGCGAAAATCAGCGCGTGCAGGCGAATCCCCAGCATGAGGTCCATATTGCCCACGAGCGAGAGGAACTCCGTCGTCGTGTATTCATCCTCCAGCAAGGTACAGGGCTCCTCCGTGAGCGCCGCTACGGACTGTGCCGACTTCACATCCTCGGGGAACTGCATCGGCAGGAAGACGACCCGCGCGCCAAACTCGCGCACTATCTGGTCAGCCACCTGCGCGATGACCTGTTTATAATGTGTCCAGCCCTGCCAATCGCGCACCGAGATGCCCACTACTGGTTTGGCCCCGTCCGCGTGGTAGTGGTGGAAAATCGCCCGGCCCACCGCTTTATCCACGGGATGGATAGCCAGTACCGGGTCAGCCGTGCAACGGATAGGCGGACGCGTAATGCCCATATCCCTGAGCTCATCGAGCGAGCCCTCGTCGCGTACGGTGATAAGATGCACGCGGTTGCCCAGCCAGCGCATGAGACGTCGCGGCAGATGCCCCCGGATGGGGCCGATGCCCTGGGCATAGAGCATGACCCGCCGCCCCGCCACAAGTGCCATAAAGATAATGGCCATGTAATAATACAGGCTGCGGCGGCTCGTGACATTCTGCAAGAGGCTGCCACCGCCACTGATGAGGAGGTCCGCCTGCCTGATAGCCCGCCAAATCGCGGGCAGCGCCAGCCAGCCGACTGCCTCCACCCCATGACGCTCTGCCGTATCGGCGGGATTGGCCGAAATAACCGTTATATGCAGTTTTGGGTCCAAATCACCGAGCACTTCCAGCATGGCCGCCAGCATGGCTTCATCGCCAGCATTCTTGGAGCCATAGTAGCCCGATACGACAATTCTGCTCATGAATCCGTTTTACTCTCCTTTTTTATCTGCGGCCACACGTGCCATGACCATTTGCCAAAGCTCGATGAGTACCATGCACACCGCACCGATGAGACCGCCCAGCACGATGCCGCCGATGCCGCGCATCATGGACATATAAACCGGCGTACGCATATGCGCGAACGTCTCCACCATCGAACCCTGACCGATGGTCGCCACGAGCACCAGCGCAAAGAATACCATCGTAGGCCACTTGCGCCAGAGCGACAACGCCGCCAGCATAAATGCTGGATGACCAATCAGCAGTTCTTTCGAACGCGGACGCGCGTAGAACGCCTGCTCCAGCATCGCGCGGAAATTGAGCTCCGCCTGCGGCACGGGCATCCCCGAAGTATGGCCGCTGCGTGCCACAAAGACGATACCGGCTACTGCCACCACGGCGAGGCCGAGCAGCGTCTTGATTTTCACCGGCATATCGAGGATTTTCGCGAGTTGCGCCTTGACCCCTGCGGTGTCATCCATACGCCCATCAAAAATATCAAAGCGCTGCAGGAAACCAATCGCCACGAGCACCAGCGGCAGCACAAACGTCAGCTTGATACCACGGAAAATCTGCGCCTCAAGCAGATACTCAGTATCAGCGAGCGAACCCGAGATATAGGCCGCACCGAAATAGGAGAGGCAGCCCGTTGCCAGCAAGGCCACAAACGCCGTCACGACGAAACGCCCGAACCCCATCCGCAAGCGGTCGCGATGGCGCCGCACGCAATCCAGCTGGCCGAGTACGGCCAGGGCGGGGAAAATATTGGCACTCGCGAGTGCCGCCAGTACGCGGATTTTCGTGCCGTTGCCCATGAGCATCGGCACCGCCGCACAGAGGCCAAAGACCAGCCACAAAACAAACTGCCAACGGCGGCTGGCATTGAGACGCGGGATAACCAGTGAAAGATAGAGCACCACGCCCGCCGCCACGCCGAGCATCACGAGCGCACGCAACACCTTGGACGGATAGAACGCCTGGAAGCGGTCCGCCGGGCCAATGGTGAAACCATGCGCCACAAGTTTATCATGCGTATCACGGAAATACTTCATATTCGTTTCCATGAGTGACATATTCGGCGAAGGCTTATCGTAAATGCGCAGCAAATCGATGCGGATATTACGCTCCTGGTCCGTATTCGACCAGCGCTCGACAATCGTGTCGATTTTCAGTTTGGGCTGTTCATCCTTCGGCACAGAGTAGAGACGTGCTACATGGTCATAGCCGAGCCCCTTGGCAATCTCCGTGAGTCCGGTCTGCGGATAAAACTGCAACTGGGTCGTAGCCTCGATGAGGCCGAGCGTCATATTGCGCGCTTTCATCTCATCGATAGTCGTCTGCAAAGACTTCGTGGCCCCGAGCATTTCCTTACCCGAGAACACTACCTCTGAAATCTTGAAGCCATCGAGACGGTCAAAGACCGCATGTACATCGTCCGGCGTGCAGCCCGCATAGTTGCTGGGCCGTGCCAGCACGTAGAAACCGGCATCGTTCACGGCCTGCATCTCATCCGTGGGCATACCGATATTCATTTTGATAAAATCTTCGTAATAGGCCTTGACGGCGAGCACTTCCTCGCCGCCCACCTGCATGAACGTCACCCGGTCACTGCCGAGCCGGCGCACGAGGTCTTCTTTCAGCTCCCGCCAGGTCTGCGGGTCGTGCCCCGTCACATAGACCTCTGTCCCTACGATTTTGCCCGCGGCCGCGAGCTCACGCCAAGCCGGGTCAGTGAGCGTGCCGTTATGATAGGCCGTGAGCAGTTCGCTGCCCGCCACAGCCGAGGCCTTGCCGTTGGCATTGAGTTTTTTGAACGTAGTCTCATAGACTGCGAGCGAGGTGATACCCGCCTCTTTGGCCTGCGCCAGCACATAGCTCTCCGGCAGTCCCTCACGCTGCGCGAGCTCCTGTAAGCCCTCGTAGTCAATCGCCATATCGACCTGACGGTTGGCCTGCTCCACGGCATGCCGCTGCCCACTGATGAGCAGTGCCGCCAACAGACCGATGATAATAACGCCCAGCAGCAAAGGATTATATTTAAACTTCTGCATAAATGCTCTTAGCTCCTCAATCTTCCGCAGGCCGCACCGCCGTGATGATAACTGAACCATCCGTCTGCTCTACGTCCTGTATTTGCAAGCCCAACGGCATATGGTCAGGTTTGGCCAACGTGATATCACCAAACATTTCCCCGAGTTTCGCCGTACCTAGCCGTGCATTACGGATATTCAACCGGGTCATATGGAAATATACCCCCGTGCTGTCACCACTGATGAGACCCTCCAGTTCCACATCGGCTGTGCGGCCCATGATTTTCGTCTGCGCCGTGACGAGGATAGTATCTTTTTGGATATCCACCTGTACATTATCGAGCTTATCGATATGCTGCGTGAGGGCACGCCGCAGGCCATCAGCATCGATGATGCCGCGCAGCTCCAGACTCTGCGCCCGCCGCACCTGCAAACCATTATGCGCGATGAGAGCGGGTACATCGATAGCCAGCTGCTGTCCTGTAAGCGTTAGCTCGCGAAAATGCACATTGCCGACTTTGCCAGCGTGGGCAACTGCCTGCAAATCATCCGCCTGCCCCAAGGCGAGGAGCCAAGGGGGATTTGCCGTCAGCGTCACCTGCACATCCTGTGTCGCCAGGCGCTGCTGCATGTTCGTTTGCAGGGTAGACGTAGCCAGCCACGGGGCCAGCCAGGTGCCCGACACGAATAATATTATGCAAAACAAGCCCAGAATAGTCAAGCCTTTTCGCACGCCCGCGCCTCCTCTCAATCACGGAAAAAGGGCCCCACCGGGAGGCCCACTGGCTGACACTTTAATAGTGTTACCTTAAAGTTCGTGATTGGCTTTAGCCGCGAGATAGGCACGGATAAACGGGTCGAGCTCACCGTCCATGACGGCCTGCACATTGCCGGTCTCACAGTTCGTACGGTGGTCTTTGACCATCGTGTAGGGCTGGAACACGTAGGAACGAATCTGACTGCCCCACTCGATTTTCTTCTGGTCACCTTCGAGCTTAGCGAGCTCGGCCTCTTTTTTCTCCTGTTCGAGCTCGAACAACTTCGCACGCAACATCTTGAGGCACTGCTCACGGTTCTGCAACTGCGAACGCTCGTTCTGGCACTGCACCACGATACCCGTCGGTTCATGCGTCATGCGCACAGCCGAGGAGGTCTTGTTGATGTGCTGACCGCCGGCACCAGAGGCGCGGTAGGTATCGACTCGCACATCCGCCATGTTGATATCGACCTCCACGGCATCATCGATTTCCGGCATGATATCGCAAGCCGAGAACGAGGTATGCCGCCGCGCATTCGCATCAAACGGCGAAATGCGCACGAGGCGGTGAATGCCTTTCTCCGATTTGAGGAAGCCATAGGCATTGTGCCCCTTGATAAAGAGCGTGGCCGATTTCACACCGGCCTCATCGCCGGGCAGCAGGTCGGCCGTCTCTACCGTAAAGCCGTGGCGCTCAGCCCAGCGGCCATACATGCGCAGGAGCATCTGCGTCCAATCCTGTGCCTCCGTGCCGCCCGCACCTGCGTGCAACGTAAGAATAGCGTTGTTTGCATCGTAGGGGCCGGAGAGCAGTACCTCCAGCTGCAACGCCTCGAGGCCATCAGCTACATCCTGAATGGCCGTCTTGATTTCTTCCTCCATGTCCGCATCATTTTCCTCAACGGCCATTTCATAGAGGGTCTCAGCATCTTCATATTTTTCGACGAGATGCTTATACTTATCGACGCTGATTTTCACGTCGTTGAGCTCCTGATTGATTTTCTGAGCCTGCTCGGCGTCATCCCAGAAACTCGGCTCGCCCATTTTATATTCGAGCTCGGCAATCTTTTCTTCCTTGGCCGGTACTTCGAGGGAGACTTCCATCTGGTCCAGTTTCCCTTTCAACTCTGCCAGCTGCGGTTTCAAATCTTCCAGCATGCTATTGCACCTTTATTTCTCTACTATATTTATCTGAATACTATCGGTTTATCTGCACGCGGAGCACCGTCAGAATTTATCCTTGCCGCAGCAATTTTTGTATTTCTTTCCGCTGCCGCAGGGGCAGGGGTCATTGCGGCCGATTTTCTCGCCCGCCTCATTCACAGGATGTTTCGACTTGACCTCGGCCGCGCTGACCTCGTCACCGTGGCTGGCCATCGCACTCTGCAGATGGTCCTGCAGGCCCGCCTTCTGCTTGGCGATTTCTTCTTCGGCTTTGCGGCGCTGCACATCGGACTGCACTACTTCCTGCGCCGCAGCCTGAGCTGCCTGCTGCTCCGGCGTCACAATGCTCACATGGTACATGAGCGTCGCAATCTGGTCCTGAATGGCTGCCTCCATCTCCTCGAACATATCGAGAGCCTCGATTTTATATTCGACGAGCGGGTTACGCTGGCCATAGGCACGCAGATTGATACCGTCGCGCAACATGTCCATATGGTCGAGGTGCTCCATCCACTTGTTATCGACCACACGCAGCATGACGACTTTCTCGAGCTCGCGCATATTGTCCTCACCAAAGAGCTGCTCGCGCTGCTGATAGCCTTCGTCGGCCGTCTGCTCCAGTTTTTCCTGCACTTCGTCGCGGCTGAGCTCCACGAGCTCCTCTTTCTTCAACTTGCCCTGCGGCGCATAGATTTTTTCTGCGTCCGTGATGAGGTCCGCCAGCGACCACTCCTCAGGATAGAGCTTTTCGTTGCAGTACTGGTTCATCTCATCTTTGATGATGTGGTGTACCATGCCGATGATGTTCTCGCGCAGGTTGTCACCGAGCAAAATCTTGCGACGCTCGCCGTACATGACCTCGCGCTGTTCGTTCATGACATCATCGTACTCCAGCACGTGCTTGCGGATATCGAAGTTGCGCGCCTCGACCTTCTTCTGCGCGTGCTCGATGGAATTCGTGATGAGCTTGTGCTCAATCGGCTCGTCCTCTTCCATGCCCAGTTTGTCCATGATGCCCGAGATACGGTCCGAGGCAAAGAGCCGCAGCAAATCATCTTCAAGCGAAAGATAGAAGCGTGAAGCACCCGGGTCGCCCTGACGGCCGGAACGGCCGCGCAGCTGGTTATCGATACGGCGGGACTCATGGCGCTCCGTACCGATGATAAAGAGACCGCCGAGTTCGGGCACGCCCTCGCCCAGTTTGATATCCGTACCACGACCGGCCATGTTCGTCGCGATAGTTACGGAGCCCTTCTGACCCGCGTTAGCGATGATTTCTGCCTCTTTTTCGTGGTATTTGGCGTTCAGGACATTGTGGGGGATACCCATATGCTGCAAAATCGTACTGAGCTGCTCCGACTGCGTGATGGAGGTCGTACCAATCAGCACCGGCTGCCCCTTCTCATGCAGTTCTTTGACCTCTTTACCCACAGCCTTGTACTTAGCGCGCTTCGTCTTATAGATGAGGTCTGGATAATCCTTGCGGATAACCGGCTTGTTCGTCGGCACGACGATGACCGGCAGATTGTAAATCTTGATGAACTCGTCTTCCTCCGTCTTGGCCGTACCGGTCATGCCGGCCAGTTTCTTGTACATGCGGAAGTAGTTCTGGAAGGTAATCGTCGCGAGCGTCTGCGACTCACGCTGAATCTTCACGCCCTCTTTGGCCTCGATGGCCTGATGCAGACCGTCAGAGTAACGGCGGCCCTCCATGAGGCGGCCCGTGAACTCGTCGACAATGATAACCTCACCGTTGCGCACGACGTAATCGCGGTCGCGCTTCATGAGCGCCTTAGCGCGCAGCGCCGAAGTAAAGCAGTGCGAAAGCTCGATGTTCTCGGGCGCATAGAGGTTGTTGATACCGAGAATTTTCTCGATTTTTGGGATGGTCGTATCGGCAGGCGATACCGTTTTCTGCTTCTCATCGACCGTGTAGTCCTTGCCCTCTTGCAGACCGGCCACTGCCTTAGCCATAACGGCATAGGTATCCGTGGATTTCTGACCGGGGCCGGAGATAATCAGCGGCGTACGCGCCTCATCGATGAGGATGGAGTCCACCTCATCGACGATGCAGAAATTCAGCTCGCGCTGTACCATCTGCTGCGGGTAAATAACCATGTTGTCGCGCAGATAGTCGAAACCGAACTCATTATTCGTACCGAACGTCACATCACAGCTATAGGCATATTTACGTTCAGGGAAGTCCATATCATGCACGACGAGGCCGACGGTGAGGCCGAGGAATTTATATAGACGGCCCATTTCCTCACTATCGCGCTTCGCCAGATAATCGTTAACCGTAATCACGTGCACGCCGTGCCCAGTCAAGGCATTCAAATAGACCGGGAGCGTGGCGACGAGGGTTTTACCTTCGCCGGTACGCATCTCGGCTATTTTGCCCTCATGCAGGCACATACCACCGATTAACTGCACATCGAAATGCCGCATGCCCAGCACACGGCGCGAGGCCTCACGCACCACAGCGAAAGCCTCCGGCAGCAGGTCGTCGAGCGTCTCACCGTTGGCGAGCCGCTCTTTGAACTTCGGCGTATAGCCCGTGAGCTTATCGTCGGTCAAGCCCTGCATCTGCGGCTCCAGGGCATTGATTTTCTCCACTACCTCGCGGTAACGGGCAATCTCTTTATCATTATTGTCACCTAAGAATCGTTTGATGAATCCCAGCAAACAAAATCAACTCCTCACATCAAGAGGGTCCTCCACGGCCCCCATAGTATCGCTACCTTACAATATTAACAGACCGCCCTGCATAAGTCAAACAGGGCCTCCCCTGCTCACGCAAGGGAGGCCCTGTTACTATACGCCATTAAAGGAAGTTAGTTGCCGGACTCGATGAGGCCGTAGTTGCCATCCGTGCGGCGGTACACTACGTTGACCTCCTCCGTCTCCGCATCGCGGAATACGAAGAAATTGTGGTTCAGCATGTTCATCTGTACGATGGCTTCCTGCACATCCATAGGTTTCACCACGAAGTGCTTCGTCTTCACAATCGTGTATTCCTCGCTGGCATCGCGTTTGTCAGCGAACGGCACATCGTCCTTGAACATCTCGGCCTTCAAGCCACCGTTGCGGAAACGACGCTCGAGCTTCGTCTTATGTTTATGAATCTGACGCTCCAGTTTCTCGACCACGAGGTCAATGGAGGTGTACATATCCATAGTAGCTTCTTCACCACGCAGCAGGAACCCGCCTGCCACGGGTACGGTAACCTCTACAATATGACGGCCTTTGGTAACTGTCAGCAGGACTTTGATTTCGCCCACTTTATCGAAATACTTCGTCACCTTGCCCACGCGTTTCTCCACATACTCACGCAGAGAAGGAGTGATTTCGATATTTTTGCCTCTTACTGTGAATGTTGCCATAAGACACATCCCCTTTCTTCTTTATATTGCTTTATATTCGGCGTTTACGAATAAAACCCTGCTTAGCTGGAGGAAAAAAGCGAAAATCGCACGAAAAAACGTCTGCCGCCGCTGAGGCAACAGACGCTGCTACTGAACCTATATTAAAGCACCTTGGAAAGGAACGACTGCGTGCGCTCCTGCTGCGGATGGTCAAAAACCTGCTCCGGTGTGCCCTGCTCAATGATTTGTCCGCCATCCACAAAGAGGATACGGTCCGCGACCTCGCGTGCAAAGCCCATCTCATGTGTCACGACCACCATCGTCATGCCACTTTCAGCGAGTTGACGCATAACATCGAGCACCTCGCCGACCATCTCAGGGTCAAGCGCCGAAGTCGGCTCGTCGAACAACATGACCTTCGGCTGCATGGCGAGTGCCCTGGCAATCGCCACGCGCTGCTGCTGACCGCCCGAGAGCTGCTCCGGCCAGGCATCTGCCTTGTCCGCCAGTCCCACGCGCGCGAGCAGTTTGCGCGCCGTTGCCTCTGTTGCAGCCTTATCGGCGTGACGCACCTTGAGGGGGGCGAGCATGATATTTTGCAGCACCGTCATGTGCGGGAACAGGTTGAAGCGCTGGAACACCATGCCTACCTCTTCGCGCACCTTATTGATGTCGGCCTCGTTGAGCACGATGCCATCGACACTAACCCGTCCCTCAGTCGGTTGCTCGAGGTAGTTCATGCAGCGCAACAGTGTGCTCTTGCCCGAACCGGAGGGGCCGATGATAGCCACGACCTCCTTCTCCTTGATATCGAGGCTGATGCCCTTCAACACTTCGTTATGGCCGAAGGATTTATGCAGATTATCAATGTTTATCATCAGTAGCGAACCTCCGCTCCAAATAAGCCACAAAGCGTGAAATGGTGAGCGTCATGGCCAGGTAAATGATGGCGACGCTGAGCCAAATCTCCAACGAACCGTAGGTCTTGGCGATAATGAGCTGACCACGGCGGGTGAGCTCTTCAAAGCCGATAACCGAGACGAGGGACGAGTCCTTCAACAGGGCGATGAACTCATTGCCCAAAGGCGGAATCACCCGTTTAAAGGCCTGCGGCACGATGATGTAGCGCATGGTCTGCTGCCAGGTCATACCCAGCGAGCGGCCCGCCTCCATCTGCCCCGCATCGATGGACTGAATGCCCGCGCGGAAAATCTCGGCTACATAAGCGCCCGAGTTGATACCACAGGCCCCCACCGCCGCCACATACGGGTCAATACGCTGTCCCGTGATAGCCGGCAATGCGAAATACACGAGGAATATCTGCACCAAGAGCGGCGTGCCACGGAAGAAATCGACATATACCGCCGCCACCAGACGCAACACCCTCACATGGCAAATGCGGGCAATACCCGCAAAGAGGCCGATTATGATACCGAGGGCCACAGACATCGCCGTGATCTTGATGGTCACACCTGCTCCGACCAGGAGCAGGGGGAACGAGTTCACGACCAAATCCCAGTTAAACTGCATAAATTTCACCTTACCTAAATCATCTATATTATAAACATTCGTCAAATAGAGAAGAGCTAGCTATATTATATGGCAACGACATCACGCTGTAAATGGACATATTGTATACTATTAGCGGTGTTAATAAAAAGCGCAACCGCAGGCAACCCCTAGGCCGCCTGCGGCTTCATGCGCTTGTTTAGCTATGACTGCTATTACTTTTTCTGCTCGCCGAACCATTTCGCGAAAATCTTGTCATATTCGCCGTTCTCGTGCAGTTTCTTCAGAGCATCGTTGATTTTCTGCTGCAACTCCGTGTCGCTCTTGTTGATAGCGATACCATACTGCTCTGCCGTCAATTTCTCAGCCAGAGCCTTCACGCCCGTTGCGCCCGTCTTCTGGATGTAGTAGTCATTGACCGGACGGTCGTTAACGACAGCATCGACGCCGCCAGCTTTCAGCTCCATGAAGCAGTCAGCCGGCGTGTTGAGCTCCTTGACCTCGACGTTGCCGATTTTCTTAACCTCTTCGGCGCTCGTCGTGCCCATCTGCACGGCGACTTTCTTCCCCTTGAGGTCCTGGAACGTCTTGATGCTCTCCTCGTTGTCGCGCACCACCATCGTCAAACCGGAATCATAGTACGGGTCGGAGAACAGCACATTCTGCTTACGCTCATCATTGATGGTCATGCCCGAAATTGCCACATCGATCTGCTTGCTCTGCAGCGCCGGGATGAGGCCATCAAAACCGAGGTTCTGAATCTCCACATCCGTGCCCATCTCTTTGCCGATAGCGCGGATGAGGTCCATATCAAAGCCCTGATACTCTTTCTGCGTCTCATCCTGGAACTCAAACGGCGCAAAGTCAACGGCCGAACCAACTTTCAGCGTCTTCGCCGCCGAACTGGAACTACTGCTGCTGCCTGCACCGCCGCCGCAACCGGCGAAAGCTGCTACTGCGAAACTCATGGCAGCGACTGCTGCAAGGATTTTCTTGAATTTCATGTGATGTCCCTCTCTTCATACTATAGAACTATCGGCTAGGGGCAAAAAAAGCCCGAGACTATGTACGTCCCGGGCTCCATTGCTCCGTACGTGCTATATAGATTATAACACGCATTTATTTATATGCAAGTTTCTTGCATAAATATCTGATTGTCGAATAAAATTACACGCGAGCGGCGCGATGCTTGCTGAAGCAGTCACGGCAGTAAACCGGACGGTCATCTTTCGGCTCAAACGGTACTTCCGTCTCTTTGCCGCAATCAGCACAGATGACCTTGTACATTTTGCGCTCTTCGCCGCCCTCACGCGAGCGTTTACGTTTGTCACGGCACTCACGGCAGCGAGCCGGAGCGTTCTCGAAACCTTTCTCAGCGTAGAACTCCTGCTCACCAGCAGTCCAAACAAATTCCTTGCCGCAATCCTTGCATACGAGTGTCTTGTCTTCAAATGCCATAAGATAATCCCCTTAAAAAGATAGAAAATTGATGCTTTAGATGTCCCACTCCCGTATACTTGTAACTGCAAGATAACTGAGAAAAAAGAACGTCCATAAAGTATTGTAGCAAAGATACTTGAGAAAAGCAAGCAAATTCGGCGTATTTTGTATATTTTTCTTATTGTTCAGTTGGTGCTGCGCAGTAAACCTCCCAAATCTGACGGTAAGCCCGCTCTAATTCCTGCATATACTGCTGCTGGTTCATGAGCGCGGACTGACGCAGCTGCTGACGCAGAGCCTGATGATAGGCATTGATGAGTTTCGGCGATTTGCCGAGCTGCACGGCGCGGCGCACATAGTTGAGGTCGTTCTCGACCAAGAGTTCCTGCACACCGGCATTTTTGAGCAGCGAGGCACCAAAGCGTGAACCGTGTGACCGCCCGCGCATGCTGATGACCGGCACTCCCATATAGAGGGCCTCACAGGTCGTCAGACCACCATTGTAGGGCGCCGTATCGAGCGCCACATCGATATCGCGGTACTGCTCGAGATAGTCAGGACTGTAGGGGCGCAATTCCACCCGCCGCACATCGAAATTGAGCCGCCGCAGGCGCTCCTGCACCAGCGCCCGCCCCGAAGGCACGCTACACACCTTGCCCTTGAGCACGAGCCGCGAGTCCTTCACCGTATCGAGGATGCCGCGCCAGATGAGCAGCATCTCATCCGTGACTTTGTTGAAATCGTTGAAGGAGCCAAACGTCACGTACCCCTTGCGCACGGAGGGCGCCTCCGGCTCGAGCTCGGGCATATGATGCACGACACCCGGTGCATAACAGAGGTGGCTATGCGGCAGGCGGATAATCTGCTCAGTAAAGCCCTCGGCTGCCAACGTGTCCCCCGTGGGCAGGCAGGTCTCATCCGAAAGGAAATAATCGATGGCCCCGAGCCCCGTCGTATTCATATAGCCAATACCCGCGATTTGCACCGGTGCCGGCCGATGCGCCATCACGGGCAGGCTGTTGTCCTGCGTATGCCCCGACAGGTCAAAGAGAATATCGATTTTGTCCTCGGCAATCATGCGCGCTGCCGTACGCGGCGGGCGCCCCTGCAAGTTGCGCCAGGTCACCGGTGCCTTCATCAGCCGGTGCGTAACCGCATCGTGCCGTCCCGTATCGTAGACAAAGACCATGAACTGCTCGGCGTTGTACTGCCTGAGCAGTGGTTCCACAAACGAAGCCACGGCATGCTCACGGAAATCGGGAGAAATATACCCGATACGCAATTTCTTTTGCGGGATTTTACCTGCTGGGTCGTGCTCGTAGAGCTTAATCTCGGGCAGAAGCGTAGCATAATGCTCCGCCCGCTCCCGGCTGTCAACGAGTGATTGCTCCCGATAGTTATCCATGAACAGCGCTTTGCTGTAAAAGCCCGCCTGCTGCATAGGGTCATCCGTCAAGCGTACGCAGGCCCGCAGGGCCGCCCCCGCCTGTTCGGGCTGCCCCGCGAGATAATACATATCCGCCAGCCAGCCCTGGGCCTTGCGCAGAATATTTTGCAACGTCGCATAGTAGGCATCCGAGGGGTCGAGTGCTGCCAGCTTGCGCTCCGCCGAGGTGACGATGCCCTGCAAACTGGGCAAAGCGGCATCGAGCCGGAACTCCCGCGTGGCCACACCTGCCTGCACGAGCCTCGCCCGCAAATGTTGCGGCTGTTCATGCAGAATTTCCTCCGCCAGCGCCGCCGCCTCATCGAGGTCGCCGCTGTAGAGTGCCGCCTCGGCCATCACGGCCGCACCTTCCATTTTCGAACGGGCATCACTCTCCCAGAGTTCGCGGGCACAGGCGCGCATGCCCTTGGGGTCGCCATCGGCGGCAAACTTATCGGCCAGATTCAGCCAGTTGACGCTTTCCTCTGCCATAGCTCAAACCTCCGGATGCAGTTCCTGCCCATACTCCCGCAGGAACGCTTTTTGATAACCCTTGTATTCCTTGGCCAGCGGCTTTTCTTTCGGACAATGGATGCACCAGAAATCCTCGCTCTGGTTCGGCACCACGACGCGATAGCCGTGCCGCTGCATCTCCTTACACATCGAGGTATCATAGAGATGCCAGCCCGTGAAGATATCCTCACGCCAGGGCAGGTCGTACTGCGTGGCGAGAATAAGGCCATCGACGGCCTCCACCTCCTGATAGGGTCCCTCTGGCTCCATGCAGTGGGAGTCGACCACACTCTCGGGCTCGCAGGCGTGCAGTACCCGTCCATAGGTGCGCATGCCATCCCACCAGACACCACTGCGCGGCAAACTGCGGCAGCCAATGACCCCCACGAGGCCAATCGTCGGGTCGGCAAAAAGGCGCACGAGGTCGGCCACATAGTTTTTATTGACAATCAACGTATCTTGATGCAGATACACCTTGTAACGGGCATCCGACTGCTGTTGGCCCAGGTTATAGCCCGCACACATCGACGCCGCGCCGCGCACGGGGATGTACTCAGCCGTAAAGCCTGCGGGCAAAGCTAAATGCTCCAGATAAAGGCGGCACTCACTATACCATTCCTCACTGTTCACGCAGGTGATAAAGGCCACTTTATGGTCATTCAACTGCCGCTCAGCCATCTTACATCCCTCCCGTCTGCTCGTCCGTCCCCATTTCCAGCTCCTGCATCGCCTGCAACGCCGCCCTGTGCGCCGCATCAGTCTGTGCCGCGAGCTGGCGGTAGAACTGTGCGTGATGAAAAACCGTTTCGTGGATAAAATTCGCGGTATAATCGGGGAACAAACTTATTTTATCATATAATTGCCAAAAGCTGGTAACACTCTCCACCAGCGCCACCCCATACTCGATGCGGTGCAACAGGCGCGACAAGGCCTTGCGCTCGTCCGCCGTATACATAGATTTGAGCAGGGCTAGCTCGGGCATGGAACGGTCAGCCCGCACCAGCCAGAACTCAGTCTCGAGGTCATCGTGCACATTGTCAAAGCCCGCCATCTCCAGGGCAGCAATGAGCCCCGACGGAGCCTCACGCCGCTGCGGCCGCATGTGCACATCCTTATAGTACGAGGCATAGAGCAGCTTCTGGAACTCCGGTTTGGCGTAGAGTCGTGCCGCCACGTGATAGTAGTGCCCGTCCATGACGTTCCTGATTTCTGCCCAAAAGCGCAGATTGCGAAAACTCGTCAGCCAGGCTCCCGTCTCCTTGAGATAAGTGGAGAACCCCGCCGCAATATCCTGCGGATTGCCTGCCTGCTCCAGCGTGAGGTCAGAAATCAGATAATCCAGACTGCCGCGTGGCAAGGGCAGGGGCGCTGCAAGATAGTCGCAGACCATCAGCTCCGCGCCCGTCGCCGCATAGTGGGCCAGCCGGTCACTGTCGGCAGCGATACCGTAGAGCTGCGCAAGCGGGAACATCTGCCTGAGCTCCGGCAAATAGCCCAGGCTCTCCACCACGGCGATACGCAAAGGCACGGCCGCTGGCTGCAAGAACTGCAGCAACTCCGGTTTAATCTGTTCTGCCACTCCTTCACCTGCTCCCTATACAAAAGGCTGCACATAAAACTATGTACAGCCGTATGTTAGTCAGTACCGCTGCCGGTCCTTGAGCGCGCGCTCAATATCGCGCTTGGCAGCTTTAGCCTGTAAATCCTGACGTTTATCGTAGTTATGCTTGCCCGAGGCCAACGCCAGCTCCAGCTTAGCACGGCCCCGCTTGAAATACACCTTTAACGGGATGATGGTATAGCCTTTCTCCCGCGTCTGACTGAACAGCTTGATAATCTCCGCCTTGTGCATGAGCAGACGGCGCGTACGCAACGGCTCATGGTTAAAACGGTTACCCTGTTCAAAGGGGCTGATGTGCATGTGCTCGATGAAGAGCTCGCCATTCTTGATAAAGCAATAACTATCTTTGAGGTTGGCACGGCCCGCCCGCAGGGACTTGACCTCAGTCCCCTGCAACTCCAGCCCGGCTTCATAGGTTTCGTGGATGAAATAGTCGTGCCGTGCCTTGCGGTTCTCACAGGCAATCTTGATGCCTGCATTCTGCTTGCCCAAGCCAATCCTCCTTTCTTAGTCTTTGGCGTTGCCCGTGCTGCCCTCGGTCTTGCGATGACCATGATGCGTACGCTGTGGTGCCTTGCGCGGCTTTTCGGGCTGCATAGCCTCCTGACGCTGCTTGCGCTCATGATAGCCTGGCGGGTCTGGCCAAACGGCCTTGTTGAGACCCGTCACATGCACGTGATGATAGTCATCACGGTCGCGTTTCTCCTCACCGCGTGCCTCCTGTGGCTTGCGCCGATGTGTGTCCTCGCGATGGGGCAGTTTCTCGCCCGAGGCTCCACGACGACCTTTGCCGCCGCGATGATGCTGACGACTGCGGTCGCCCGACTGCGCATCTTTAAAGGCCTCAGCCAAAAGCGAACCGCCGCCCTGACCGCCTTCACTGCGGCGACGACCACCACGGCCGCCGCGCCCACCGCGTTTATCATTTTTGTCTTTATCACGGCCGCCCTGTACGCCAGCCGGTTTGCGCCCGCCACGCACGGCGTTCGCCATAGCCTTGGGGTCGTAAGCGCCGTTGTCTTTGAGCACAAAATCGAGGTTGCGCTCCTCCTGATTGGCACGCACGAGCAGTACCTCTACCTCATCGCCGAGACGGTAGCGCTGCTGCGTGCGCTCGCCCACCATCGCGAACTGCTCCTCTTTGTACTCATAAAAATCGTTGACCATCGTCGAGACATGCACGAGGCCCTCGACGCCGTTATCGAGCTCAACGAAGATACCGAACGCCGTGACACCAGAAATGATACCGTGGAACTCCTCGCCCACGAACTGCGCCATGTATTCGATTTTCTTCATATCCGTGGTCTCACGCTCAGCCTCAATCGCCAGACGCTCTCGCTCCGAGGCATGGTCGGCAATCTCGGGGAGCAGGCCGCGCAGCTTCTCCTGACGCGCGCCCGGCATCGTGCCCGTGGCAAACGTCTCGCGCAGCAGACGGTGCACGATGAGATCGGGATAGCGGCGGATAGGCGAGGTGAAGTGCGTGTAGTAGCGCGCTGCCAAACCGAAATGACCGAGGCTCTCCGGCGAGTACCGTGCCTGCTGCATGGAGCGCAGCGCTACCGTCGACAGCAGACGCTCCTCGGGCTTGCCCTCGACCTTCGCCAGCACTTTCTGGATGTCCATCGGCTGGACATGCCCCATTTCGTCAGCATGCACGAAAAGACCAAAGGCCGCCAGCACATTGTTCAAGCGCTCGAGTTTTTCCTCATTTGGCTGCTCATGCACACGGTACATGAATGGCAGATGTTTCGTATCCATGTGACGTGCCACGGTCTCGTTGGCGATGAGCATGCACTCCTCGACGATAGACTCCGAAAGCGAGCCCTCGCGCTTGATGAGCGCAACCGGATGCCCCTCGGCATCCAGTTTGACCTTGACCTCAGGGATTTCAAAGTCGATGGAGCCGCGGCGATGACGCTTCGCCTTGAGTACCTCACGCAGGTCGCGCAGGGTCTCCAGCATTTCGCGGATGTCCGCGTTATCCGAGACATACGGCTCGGCCTGTTCCACGAGCACCTTGTTCACGATATTATAGGTCAAGCGGCGGTGCACATGAATGACCGTCGGCACGATTTCGTAGCTCGTGACCTCGCCCTCGGGCGAAATCTGCATCTCGCAGGCCATCGAGAGGCGGTCAACGCCCGCGTTCAACGAGCAAATACCGTTGGAAAGTTCCTTCGGCAGCATGGGAATCACGCGGTCAACCAGATAGACCGACGTACCACGCTCGCGCGCCTCACGGTCGAGCGGCTCGTTTTCGCGCACGTACCAGCTCACATCGGCAATATAGACGCCGAGGAAGAACGAACCATCCGCATGTTTCTCCGCATAGACACCATCATCGAGGTCTTTCGAGTCATCACCGTCGATGGTGACGATGGAGAGGTCACGCCGGTCACGTCGCCCTGCATACTCCTCAGGGCTCGGATTTTCCTCGCAGGCCGAGGCCGCCGCCTGCACATCCTCCGGGAACGTCTCCGAGAGGTCGTACTGCTTCATGACCGAGAGAATATCGACGCCGGGGTCGCCCTTCATGCCGATGACTTCGACGACCTTGCCTTCCGCGTTGTGGCGGCCCGTCGGCCACTGCGTGATTTCCACCACGACCTTGCTGCCCGTCTTGGCGCCGTGAAAGGCTTTTTTCGGGATAAAAATATCGTTGTTGAGTTTCGTGTTATCCGGCGTCACAAAGCCGAACGTGCGGCTGCTCTCAAAAGTACCCACCAGACGCTCGTTAGCACGCTCCAGCACACGGATAATCTCACCCTCACGCGAACGCCCCGGTTCCGTCGAAGGCGTCACGCGCGCCACCACCCGGTCACCGTGCATGGCCGAGTTCAGGTTAACCCCCGGCACGAAAACATCCGTCTCTTCCTCGGTCTCACGCACATCGGGGATGATAAAGCCAAAGCCCTTGGCCGTCATGGACAATTTGCCCACGACGAGGTGCATGCGCGCGGGCGTGCCATAAAGCTCGCTGCGGTTGCGGATAATCGCGCCTTCCTTTTCCAACTCCTCCATGGCCTGCGGGAACTCGACCTGCTCCTCCTGCGTCAGCTGGAGAGCCTCAGCCAAATCCTCGGCCGCCAAAGGTTTATACGCTTCATCGCGCATATAAGCTAAAATACGTTCTTTTAAATCCATGCTTTACTCCGTCTCGTTTGTCGTTTTTGTCGATTCTGTCGTTGGTGCGAAATCACCTGCGGCCACTGCCTGCAGGAAGTCGGCTGCCCGGGCAAAACAAGCCTCGCGCTCGTCCACCAGCGGCAGCAGATGGCCGGCATGTTCCAGCCAAAAAATTTCTTTGTGGGAAGAGGCAATATGGTTGTAGATATATACCGCCGAACGCGGGTCAGCCGTATGGTCCTCACGTCCCTGCATAATGAGGCAGGGAACCTGTACCTCCGCGAGGCGCGGCTTCACTGCCTCGATACCTGCTACCAGCTCATGCACTGAAATCAGCGGCATCGTGCGGTAGGTATGGTTAGCCGCTGGCGGCACATTTTTGAGCAGTCGGCGGGCTTTCGGGATAAATACTCCCAGCGACACATTGCGCGGCGGCAGGAACTCTATGCCCCGTTCGGGCGCAATAAAAATCGGCGCCGCCAACGGTATCACACTGCTCACCGTATAATCTGCCGCCACGAGTAAGGCCAGCAAACCGCCCATCGAATGGCCAATAACGCTGATATCCTCACAGGCACCGCCCAAGATAGCCAAACCATCCCGCACCGAGTCCAGCCAGTCCTCCCAGACCATATGACTCATATCCTCGGCCGTCGTGCCGTGCCCCGCCAGGCGCACGCCCAGCACGGTAAAGCCCCGCTCCTGCAAATACTGCCCCAACAGCAGCATCTCCGCTGGCAAGCCCGTGAACCCGTGAATCAATAAAACTCCATGCGGCCCACCGGGCAGGAAGAACGGCTCCGCTCCCGGTAAAATCATCACCATGCCCCCTCAAATAGAGAGCCCTCATGCGTACGCTCCCAAACGAAAACGTCCCCTGCCCTGCAAGGACAGAGAACGCATCAGCTGTCGTTTCAGTTTGTCATACGGGCAATCACGATTGTAATGACGCCAAAGGCCACGGCCAGCACCACGGTTACGCGGGCCAGCAGTGCATCCATACCACGGGCCTTGCTGGAGAACACCGTATCTGCACCGCCACCAAGACCGCCCATACCGTCAGACTTAGCCTCCTGTCCCAGCACCGCCGCAATCAGCGCAATGCAGATGAGCGCATCGAGTATCATCAAAATGGTCAGTAACAAAACAGCCACTCCTTCACACCAAATTAAAGTCTACACTACATTTTAACATATACTGCCGATGTTGACAACATAGGTTTAACGGGTAATCTCACTCAAACTAGACTCAACAAATCTTTTACTGATACCAGTTGCACCCGCCCTTCCTGTGCCACTTGGCACAGTTCCTGACTAAAAGAGGACTTGGCAAACAACATCAAATGCAATCGGCGACCCTGCTGCACCAAAGCAGCCCGCTCATGCAAAGTTGTCAGCACGGATTTATCCATCGGCTCGTTGCGCCACTTGCACTCACCACAAAGAATATCGCTATCATTCGTGCAAACGAGGTCGATTTCCTCTGCACGTTTACGCTGCGGATTATTGCCCCACCAATGCCCGTAAGTGATATAGAGCTCGGGGATAATCCCCTGCCGCACCTGCTCTTGCACATATTGCATAGCTATATCCTCAAAAATACGGCCAAAGTATGCGTGCAGTTGCGGGGCAATACGCTCCTGCCAAGCACGCTCTCCCAAGCCCAAGGCAATAAGTGTCGCACACTCGGGCATGAAACGGTACCAGAAGCGATAGAGATTATCCGTAATGACATATATAGCCTTGCGACTACGCTTACTCTCCACGGGCACCTGCCGTGCTATCAGTTCCAATGCTTGCAGATTGTTCAGATAAAACGTAATCTGTGAACCCGAGCGCCCCAAAGCCGTAGCAATATCATTCTGCCGACTGGCACCGTGCGCCAAGGCCGTCAAAAGTGAGTTGTAGACCGCCGGCTCACGCAGTTCCTGCAGCATCAGATTCTCCGGTTCCTCCTGCAAATGACCGCCCAAAGACAGAAATTCCTCGCAAACAGCCTCCCGCAAACTACGATAACGCGCAAAAAAAGACAAATACTGCGGGATACCATCGCAGACGCCATAAGCTAACAGTTTTTCCTCATCTGACCATTGAGGAAAGAAGCGCGCACTCTCATAATATGGCAACGGGTGCAATTTCAGTTGGGCCGTTCGCCGTCCATACAACGGGCTCTTGTAGCCCAGCACCTGCCGCTCCATAAAACTCATCGACGAACCGCAAAGCACGAGGTAAAGCTGCGTGTCTTGCCAAGCATGGTCAATATACTTCTGCAAAAGCGAAGTAATCCCCGGCACGGCTTTAGCCAAATAAGGAAACTCGTCGATGACCAAAACCCAACGCTGTGTCTGCGCCAAAACTGTTATATACTGAAACAGATCATCCCAACTGGCAAAGTCTCCCGCCAGCTTTCCCTCAGGCAACTGCTCGCGCAAAGCCAAAGAAAAAGCATGCAACTGTTCACGCTCTCCCTGCTCCGTTGCCATGAAATAGATAGCTGGCTTGTCCTTAATAAACTCCTGTAAAAGTCGCGTCTTGCCCACACGACGCCGCCCATAGATAACAGGGAAAGCAAAGCCTCGACGTCGATACCGCCGGTTGAGCTCCGCCATCTCGCGCTCCCGTCCAATAAACATACTGCATCACCTCTTATATCAAAATAAGATAGTCGTAACTATACTAGTCATGACTATCTTACCATGTACGAGGCAACTACGCAAATATTACAGTGTGATGCTCTTACAAAGCATCGTACTGCCGCTGGATGAACTTGCGCGTGGCCTCGGCGTTGTCAGGCTTGGTGTTTTCGAGTGTCGCGTGGATGTAGGGCTTGCGTTCTTTGATGAAACGCAGGATGTCCGTGTAGTCCATCTCACCCTGACCGCAGGCCACAGAGATGAGCTTGCCATCTGCGCCGCGCTGGAAATCTTTGAGATGCACGACCGCCACGTAGTCGCCAAGGTCCGCGATGGCCTGACGGATGACCGCCTGCCTATCGCCTACATTATGCGGACCGAGCAGGTTCACGGGGTCGAGGATGATTTGCAAATTCGGCGAGTTGATGGCCCTGAGCACTGCGAGTGCACGCTGTGAGTCATAGACGATGTGACGGCAGACCGGCTCGATGGCGAGGATGACGCCAAATTTTTCTGCACAGGCCACGACGGGACGCAGGTTGTGAATAAACGTGCCGAGCGCCGCCTCTGTCTTACTCTCAGGCGTGTCCTCGATATAGTCTACGTTCGGCGCCCCCGTCTCCGTGCCCACGACGCCTGCGCCGAGCAAAGCCGCAAAGCGCAGATGTACATAGTAGCCCTGCTGAATGGCCGCCAGTTGCGCGGGGTCGGGGTTGGCGAGATTTTTATAATTGCCAAGCACGGCCACATCCAAATGATGCGCCGCGAACAAGTGCCGCAAGTGCAAGGCAAAACCCGGCGTCAGCGCCTGATTGCCCGGATAGTCCGGCAGCACCTTCGTGAGGGCCAAATGCCCGCAGGTAAAGCCCTGCTGCTCCGCTATGGCCAGTCGCTCCGCCAGCGTCCCCGGTGCGATGTCGTGTAGTCTGATACCTAACTGCATAAAACTGCCGCTCCTCTCTCATATGTAACTGCTTTCAGCAATATTTTAGCACAGAAAAAAGACCTGTGCCACCATTTAGGCGCAGGTCTTCGTGTGTTCATTATTGTTTGAGCTTATTACTCATGCAGCGTATAGACGCGGATAGAGCTCGTGTTGCCCTCACTGAGCTGGATGCCCGAGGTCACGATGGTCATATCGCCGATTTCCACCAGGCCGTGGTCGAGTGCACAGGTCGTAGCCGAACCCGTCATCTCATCGACCGTATGCCAGGAACGGCCCTTCAGCGGGTAGACGCCCCAGCGCAGATTCAGATGACGCGCCACGGAGTCATTCGGCGTGTAGGCCGCAATGACCGCCTTCGGACGATATTTCGAGACCACTTTCGTTGTGTAACCGGAGATGGTCGGCGTGATGATAGCCTTGGCATCGAGCTCATACGCCAGCTCAACCGTAGCATGGGCGATAGCGTCCGTCGTGGATGGCTGATGCCCGAAATCCTTACGTACGAAGATTTTCTTGTAGTCGAGCGAAGCTTCGATGCGCGTCGCGATGCGGGCCATCGTCGCCACAGCCTCGACCGGATAATCGCCGCTTGCCGTCTCCCCCGAAAGCATGATGGCATCCGTACCGTCGAGGATAGCGTTACCAACATCGGAGACCTCGGCACGCGTCGGGCGCGGGTTCGTCGTCATCGACTCGAGCATCTGCGTCGCCACGATGACCGGCTTGCCTGCCGCGTTGCACTTCTTGATGATTTCTTTCTGAATCAGAGGCACATCCTCGGCCGGGATTTCCACGCCAAGGTCACCGCGTGCGACCATGATACCATCAGAAACCTCGAGAATGCTGTCGAAGTTCTTCACGCCCTCGAGGTTCTCAATCTTCGGAATAATCTCCATGTGACCGCCATGCTCCTGGATGAGCTTGCGGATGGCCAGCACGTCCGAAGCGCGCTGGATAAAGGAAGCCGCCACAAAGTCCATGTCGTTTTCGCAACCGAAGATGATATCTTTCTCATCCTGCTCCGAAATAGGAGGCAGGCCCAGCGACACGCCCGGTGCAGCCACGCGTTTGCGCGTGCTCATCTTACCGCTGTTGAGGATAGTCGTGACGATATCCTTGCCCTTGATTTCTTCGACCTTCAGCTCAACGAGACCATCGGAGAGCAGCAGTTTGTCGCCCGGTTTGACCTCGGTATAGAGCCCCTTGTGGTTGATGGAGACATGGCTCTCATCACCCGGGTCGTCTTTGTAGGTCAGCGTGAATTTGTTGCCCTTCTCCAGCATGACCTTGCCATCCTTGAACTCACCGAGACGCATCTCCGGGCCCTTGGTATCGAGGATAAGCGAAATGACCTTGTGGGCTTTTTTCGCCGCTGCACGTACGGCGTCAATACGCGCCTGATGCTCAGCATGGTCACCATGCGAGAAGTTGAAGCGAGCGCAGTTCATGCCGTTCTCGATCAGCGCATCAACAACGCCCGGCTTCTCCGTGCTCGGTCCCTGCGTGCAGATAATCTTGGTTTTTTTCAACATGTGTTATTACCCCCATTAAACTACCAAAACATTCCTCATGTGGAGTACCTTCCCCCTGTCGGCTGACACTCCACTTGCCGCTTCTCTAAGGAGCCCGTGGCCCCGTTTGCGGTTCCCATTCTACACTTTTTATTCGCTAAGAACAAGCAAAATCCCCCTTTTTCCCGCAAATAAAATATATTTTAACCATACGTACTATTTATTTCTTTTGTTCTCTCATATAAATGCTAACTATGTGTAAAAACACGACCTAGTACCACAAAAAAAGCCGCCCGCCAAAATGACGGACAGCCAGAAAAATTTGCTGCAAAAGCGATTTTTAGAACATGAAATCAAGCAAATTGCCAATGGACGCATACTGCGTCATACCGATAAGCGTCTTGCCCGTATACAGGGACGCGACCTCCATCTCACCGCCAATCATGCTCTGCATCGAGGGGAACAGCTTGCTGCGCTGGGACGTGGCGAGTTGTGCATGGCTCGTCGCCTTACCGGCGAGGCCGTTGCTGCCGAGCGTATTCTGCACGCGGTCGCCGTTATCCACCAACGCCTGCGCGAGCTTATCCTCATCGAGTGTGAGCGCGCCCGTTTTGCTGTCAACTGTGATACCGATGGCGCCGTACTGGCTCGCGCGGTACGTCGTATCCGCAAACGTCGTATTGAGCGCCTTCATGCGGTCACTGACCGAGGCATTGTCGCTCGTGAAGCTCAAGGCGTCATTGTAGGTAGAGACCAGATTTTTGACGTTCTTGATGGCCGCCTGTAAATCACTGCTGTAGGTTTTCGTGCCATCAGCATTCGTCGTGATGTCACTGGACGAGAACACGTAGTTCATGCCCTTGACCGTCGTGGCCGCGGACTTCAAATCACTCATCGTGCTGTCGAACTCCGCATAGAACGTCTTGCGCGTCGTAGTATACGAGCTGGTCAGCCCCTCAATATTCGTTTTAATCGTGTTGATGGTATTGAGGTCCGACTGTGCCTGACTGCTGGCATTCGCCAGCCGCGTAGCAAGCGACGAACCCGTCAGCGAACTGGAACTCGTCGAGCTGCTCGTACTGCTGGAGCTATCGCTCGTGCTATCCTTGCTCTGCGTAACCTTGTTGTACAAACTGCTCAAACTGGACGTAGAATCCGACGAAGAACTGCTAAACAGCGACAAACCGTTGTTCTGCGCCATCTTGTACATCATGTAAGTATTGTTGGTCATTGCCGAAATCGTAGACATAATGCGTTACCCTCCTTCCCTGGTTAAATCAGAAGCCTCCGCTTCTACCCATATTATCGCCGATTTTCCTTTAAAAATAAAGTACCCGCCACAAATAATACATATTTCCTTATATATAAAACCATAACCATTCAATTACATTATTGGTAAAAAGCAAAAACTGTAATCATTTGATTACAGTTTGCTTGTTTTCCTGAAATCATAACGCTATAATTATGATATGAAAGAAGGTGCCTACATGGTCAAGCGAGAATTATATTTGCGCCGTATCCGTCCTTTTTACGAATCTGAAATGGTAAAAGTTATTACAGGCATACGCCGCTGCGGTAAATCCACCCTTATGCAACAAATCATCGATGAAATCCGTGCAATGGGTGTACCCGAAAGCCATATTTTAGTCATAAATTTTGAAATATACAAATTTCGTCCACTCTTATCCCCAGATAACCTAAATGAATATGTTGAAGCACGCATCGTCGATGCCAAGAAATACTATCTATTTTTCGACGAAATCCAAAACGTCACAGATTTTGAGCTGGTTGTGAACTCCTTCCGCGCCAGCCACAATGTAAGTATCTTCCTGACAGGTTCAACGTCAAAACTGCTCTCAGGGGAGCGTTCCTCCCACTTAGGGGGACGGACGCTCTCCTTCCGTATCATGCCTTTTACCTATAGTGAGGTCACTGCTCTGCTACAAGAACAAGGCAAAAAACAAGACCGCCAGCAAGTGTTCCAAGACTATTGCCGCTGGGGCGGGTTCCCGCTGGTCTGGTCCGTACCTGCGGGCGAAGAACGCGAGTTTATTCTCACGAATCTCTATGATTCCATCGTGCTGAAAGACATCGTGCTGCGCAGCAGCATCAAATTCCCTTTGATTTTAGAAAAAATACTCAATTACACTATCGCCAATACTTCCACAACCTTTTCCGGCAACCGACTTGCTGGCGTGTTGACCAGTCAAGCCTTGAAAGTCTCCGCACCCGTGGTCAACAACTATCTCAAGGCCATCTTGGATGCCTGCATCATCAATCAAGTAGAGCGTTATGATATTCGCGGCAGCAAATTACTGGCCTATGAGGCCAAACTCTATGTCTGCGACCTTGGCCTGTTTCAACTAAAAAAGAACCGCGTCAAGGATGAATATAATTTTCTGGTAGAAACTATCATCTATAACGAGCTTATCGCCCGTGGCTACCATGTCTACGTCGGCAAAACGCCCAAGGGTGAAATCGACTTCATCGTGACACATAACCAGCATAAATGCTACATTCAAGCCGCCTACTTACTCACAACGCCCGATACACGTGCCCGTGAATTTGATGCCTTCTCTCCGATCAAGGACGCCTACCCACGCTATGTCATCACACTCGACCCCATTCCCCAAGACCAAGATGGCATCCGCCATCTCAATCTGCTGGACTTTCTGGAGAACGAGACATTACTGCAATTTTAAAGAACTTATCATGTCCCATGAGCAAAAAGGTAATACATTTGACAACAAACAGCCACCATGCTCGTATAAAACATGGTGGCTGTTTTGGTGTACCGTTGTGATGCAATAATTACCCGCGCTCGCCGTGGTGTTCGAGGTGGCGGATTTCTTTGACTTTGTTCGCCGCGTCTACCATGACCACCGTGGGACGGTAAGACTTCGCCTCGGCCTCGGTGAAGAAGGCGTAGGCCATGATGATGACGATGTCGCCGGGCTGAGCGAGACGGGCGGCGGCGCCGTTGAGGCAGATGACGCCCGAGCCGCGCTCGCCGGGGATGACGTAGGTCTCGAGGCGTGCACCGTTGTTGTTATCGACGACCTGCACGCGCTCGTTTTCGAGGATGCCCGCCGCATCCATGAGGTCTCGGTCAATCGTGATACTACCCATGTATTGCAGGTTGGCCTCCGTGACCGTCGCCGTATGGATTTTGGACTTCAGCATATGTAAAATCATGAATATTTCCTTTCTCAATGGCTATAGGGTTGACTATGACCTCGCAACCAACGGTCATACATGAGGCCGTCAATAGTTAGCCTAAAATGATATTGTCGATGAGGCGCGTCTTGCCGATATAGACGGCGATAGCCAACAGGCATGGCTCGCTCACCTGCTCCGTCGCCTGCAAAGCCGGATAGGTGTAGAGGTCTACATAATCCACCTTGGCCAGCGGCTCTGCTGCGAGCACCTGCTGCACCTTGGCTTTGAGTGCAGCTGCCTGCCGCTCCCCCTGCGCATAGGATTCCTTGGCCGCCCGCAGACTGCGCGAAAGCACGAGTGCGGCCTGCTTTTCCTCTGCGCTCATGTAGGCGTTGCGCGAGCTGCGCGCGAGGCCGCTCGGTTCACGGCAAATCGGCACCATATTGACCTTGACGGGCAAGTTTAAGTCAGCGACAAAACGGCGCACGACCGCGACCTGCTGCGCGTCTTTCTGCCCGAAGAAAGCCTTGTCGGCGCGCGTGATGTTCATGAGTTTCGTCACGACCGTAGCCACCCCGCGGAAATGCCCCGGACGGCGCGCACCGCAGAGAATATCCGTAATGCCATTTTCGACCGTGATATAGGTGCCGTAACCCTCGGGATACATCTCGGACGGCTCAGGATGAAAGACCGCGTCCACACCCTCGGCCGCGAGTTTCTCACAATCAGCCGGGAACTGGCGCGGGTATTTGTCATAGTCCTCATTCGGCCCGAACTGTACGGGGTTGACAAAGACCGAGGCGATGACGATATCGCAGGCCTGCCGTGCCGCACGCATGAGCGTCATATGCCCCTCATGCAGTGCGCCCATCGTCGGGCAGAGGCCGATGGTTTTGCCCGCCTGCTTCTGCGCCATGGCATAGGCCTGCATTTCCTTGACCGTGGTAAAAACTTTTAACTCACTCACTATAGACAACCTCTTTTTCTTTCATTTTCTCGTCACGGCGCGCCCAGCAGTTGGCGGCCAGCGAACCCGAGATATTATGCCAAACGGAGAAAATCGCCCCCGGTATTGCAGCCACGGGGTCAAAATACATGACCGCCAGCGCCGCCGCGAGGCCGGAGTTCTGCATGCCGACCTCAATGGAGACCGTGCGTGCCCGCTTGCTGTCCAGCTGACAGAGTCGCGCGAGGCCCAGCCCCAGCGCCATGCCCAGCAGGTTATGCAGGATGACAATGAGCGCGAGCATCGGCCCAACCGTCGCGAGCTTCGCGGCAGAGAGTGAAACGACACCGCCGACCAGCAGCACGATGCAGACGACCGACACCACAGGCAATGCCACCTCGATGCGCTGGATACGCCCGCCCAGTACATGGTGCACCACAAGGCCAAGCAGCACCGGTGCAAGCACCATCTCCGCGATGGAAAGCATCATCGCCGTGGCCGACACCTCGATGCGCGCGTCCGCATAAAAATAGGTGAGCGCAGGCGTCACGATAGGCGCGAGCAGCGTCGTGCACATGGTCATCGAGACGGAGAGCGCCACATCACCGCGCGCGAGGTAGGCGATGACGTTCGAGGCCGTACCACCGGGACACGTGCCCACGAGGATAACGCCGATAGCGAGCTCCGGTGGCAAGCCAAACGCCTGCACGAGCCCGAACGCCACGAGCGGCATGATGAGGAACTGTGCCAGCACGCCTAGTGCCACATAGCGCGGCTGCCGGAGTACCTGACGGAAATCATCTACCGATAGCGTCATGCCCATGCCGAACATCACGAGCCCTAAGAGCCAGCTCACATAGCCGCCCACCCAGTGCAACAGCTCGGGGCGCAACGCCCCGAGCACCCCGGCCGCCACGACAAAGAGTGCCATGTCGTCCACGAGGAATTTAGCCAGTTTACGCAAAAAAAAGACCTCCTTTTGCTACAACTGAAAAACGAAATGCAGCAAAAGAACGTCATACAAAAAGCGCCAGGCGCAAAGCCTGACGCGTAAATTTCCTTGGTTCCATCACCTGACACACCGACGGTAGCCCCTGCCGTCCTGTCTGCCAAAAGCAGTACAGGCAGCCTGGCGCGCCTGCGTGCGATGATAGCCGAAAAAGTACAACCCGCCTTTATTTAGGTGGTGTCATCTTTTGCTACGCCACCTATGCTAGCACATTGCACCGTGAAAATCAAATCGGGTGCAGCACGCTGTTGAGGAATTTCTGCGTACGTTCGTGCTGCGGATGCTCAAAGAGGTCTTGCGGCTTGCCCTCCTCAATGATGACGCCATCACCCATGAAAATAACGCGGTCGGCGACCTCTCGCGCGAAGCCCATCTCGTGCGTGACGATGACCATCGTCATGCCCTGCTGCGCCAGCTGCTTCATGACGCCGAGCACTTCGCCGACCATCTCGGGGTCGAGTGCACTCGTGGGCTCATCGAACAACATGATTTTCGGGTTCATCTCCAACGCCCGCGCAATCGCGATACGCTGTTTCTGCCCACCCGAGAGCTGCGAGGGATAGGCGTCGCGTTTGTCCGCGAGCCCGACCATCTGCAAGAGCTGCATCCCGCGCTCCTCGGCCTCGGCTTTGGTCATTTTCTTCAACTCAACCGGCGCCAGCGTGATGTTCTCCATGACCGTATAGTTAGGGAACAGATTGAACATCTGGAACACCATGCCAATCTGCTCGCGGAAACCGTTGATGTCCTTAGTATGACGTACATCCGTGCCAAATACCTTGACCGTGCCCCCCTGAGCCTCCTCCAACCGGTTCAGGCAGCGCAAGAGCGTGCTCTTGCCCGAGCCGCTGGGGCCGATAATGCAGACGACCTCGCCCTCATCAACATGGAACGAAATATCTTTCAGCACCTCGTTATAACCAAACGATTTCATCATGTGCTCAACTTCAATTATCATGTTTGAGCCTCCTCTCCACGACCTTCGACAGCAGCGACAGGCCAACGATTACCACGAGATACAGCAGAGCCGCAAACGAATACACCTCGAAAGGCATATAGGTACGTGCAATGATAATCTGCGAGTTCATCGTGAGCTCACGCACGCTGATAACCGAGAGGATAGACGTATCCTTGAGTGTGGTGATGAACTGGTTGATAATAGGCGGAATCATGATTTTGATGGCCTGCGGCATGACCACCTTCTGCAGGGTCTTGAAATAACCGAGGCCCAGACTGCGCGCCGCCTCGACCTGTCCCACGTCCACGGCCTGGATGCCGCCGCGGAAAATCTCGGCGAGATAGGCACTCGCATTGATGGTCAACGTGACGATAGCCGCAAAGAGCGGATTAAACTTCACATGCAGCAGCGCACCGACGCCGAAGAACAGAAACAGCGCGAAAATCATCACCGGCACGCCGCGCACGATGTAGAGGTACAGCGTATAGAACGCACGCAACGCCTTGATGTGCGAGAGTCCCATAACCGCGAGTACGATACCGAGAAAGAACGCACAGAAAAGCGAGGTAACGGCCATAATCAGGGTGACTTCGAGGCCTGCGAACAGGCTAGGCCAGCACTCTGCCCAGACCGCAAGATATTGTTCCATGAAAAATGTCTCCTTAGACTAACTGATAAATTATCTGTCCCTATAAACCCCAAACAAGGAAAGAAGCAGCCATTCTGTCTCTTTCCTTGCTCTGGTGCCTTTATGTAGTGAACGCTGACGCACTCACTTATTTCTTGGAAATGTACTGGCCGACAATCTTGTCGTAGGTGCCATTCTCCTTGATTTTCTTCAGGCCCTCGTTGAACTTCTTCAGCAGTTCAGCATTGGCACCCTTCTTGACGGCGAAGCCATAAGACGGCGGGTCAATAACAGAGTCAACGGCTACACGCAGTTTTGCCTGCTCACCGATTTTAATCTGATAGCTGATAACCGGATAATCCTCCATGAGGAAATCGGCGTTGCCGTTAGCCACCGCCAGCATCATGCTCGGCGAATCATCATAGTAGTTGATGGTCAGACCATATTTATCCTTATTATCCTCAGCGAACTTCGCGCCCGTCGTGCCTTTCTTAACGGCAGCCGTCTTACCCTTGAGGTCTTCCACTTTGTTGATGCTCGTGTTGTCCTTGTTCACAACCACGGCGAGACCGGACTGGATGTAGCCATCGGAGAAGTCTACTTTCTGCTTGCGCTCATCCGTGATGTTCATGCCCGCGATGGCACCGTCAATCTGGTCGGAGACCAGAGCCGGGATGATACCCGAGAAATCCATCGGCTTCAGCTCGTACTCAAAGCCTTCTTCTTTAGCAATCGCATCGAGCAGTTCGACGTCGATGCCCTTGTATTTGCCATCTACCTCCATCGAGAACGGCGCATATTTCGCGTCACAGGCGATGGTGAATTTCTTCGCCTGACCGGCAGCCGATGAGCTGCTGGAATCGGTTTTTTCTGCTACCGCACCACAACCGGCAGCTACAGCCATCACGCCTACCAGCGCGGCAGCCAGCAGTTTCTTCCAATGGTTCATCATCTAAAAACCCTCCCTCATACAAAAGACGTTGCCAAAAGAAGCCTCTGCTTCCCTTGGCAACGTCGCCATGTGAACACCACCTTTGGGGTAGGTGCTCAATTCATCTGTTGTATGTGTATATTTTAGCCACCTGGCTGTCGCCCGTCAATGGAACTTTTGGTTGATGGCCTTTTTATTGCCCTATATCGGTGAGGTAGTTGTCCTCATCCGCCCAGTCCGCAGGCATGCCCTTGACCACGAGCACGGGGCAGTGCGCCTGCGCCAGCACCTGGCTCGAAACACTGCCCATGAGCAGACGGCGGAACGTGCCAAAACCGCGGCTGCCCATGACGATGAGGTCGCTCTCCTCCTCCTCGGCGATATTGAGCACCGTCTCAGCGGGGTCACCCGCCTCCACGCGCGTATGCGCCTTGACGTGGCGCGGTATCACGTGCATGAGGTCGGCCAAAAATTGGTAGGCCGCAATCTTGAGCTCAGCCGGTACATAGCCGCTGAGACTGACCTGCTCAAAAGCGGCCACATTGCGGTTGTAATCAACCACCATGAGCAGCGTGAGCTCCGCGTCAGTGGCCTCGGCCATTTTAATGGCCTCGCCCACCGCCTTGAAAGCCGTCCCCGAACCGTCCGTTGGCACGAGGATGCGGTGACATTTGACGTGATGCGCAGGCTCACCCTGCCGCTTCTGGATGGCCGCCACGACCTCAGCGGCCTGCGGTTCTGCTTTTTCTGACATACTGCATGCCTCTTTTCTCATATTCTGTCAGTTTACTCCGCATCGGCAGCGGCGGCCAGCTGCTGCATTTTCGCCTCGCGGCGCTGTTCGGCGGCCTGACGCTGCTGTAACTGTTTTTTACTCCGATAAAACTTCACACAGAACAACACGGCCACGATGCCCATGTAGATAAGGAACGCGCCGATTTCCTTCGAGATATCCGGCAGGCTCGCCCCGCGCTCGATGATGTCACGCGTGAAGTGGAACTCCCACGTGAGCGGGAACACATGCGAGAGGTTCAACACCCAGTCCGGGTAAAACGAGGTCGGCCCCGTAGGCCCGCCGAAGATGAATCCCCCCGGAATAAATAAAATCATGCGCGAGGACGCGATGCCCGGGTTGGCCGCCGTCCAGCCGAAAAGCAAGCTCAACATACCGACCGTCATCACGTAAAGCGCCTGCAAAATCAGGAACTCCACGAGACTGCCCGAAAAGGTCATGTCCCCCAAAACGCGCAACAGGCCCATACCAAAGACGAACGACACCGCGAGACAGGCCCCGTAGGGGATGATGCGCAAAATGAGGTCCCACGGCGTGCCCGTGAGCAGGATTTTATCGAGCTGATGCGTGAGCCGCAGGCGCGGCACCATGCCAATGGTCGCAAAGGTAAAGAACATCGAACCGAAGAAGAACAGGAAGCCCTGCACCTCGACGTTATAGTTCGAGCCGTTCGGATTAAACAGGTTACGGTCGGCTATGCCCAGCGAGCCCGCGAGCGTGTCGTTCGTACTGCCGGTATCACCCTGTGCCGCCGCGTTGTCGAGTCCCACGAGCTGGTTGAGCGCCACCTTCACATCGGAGCTCTGCGCCGTGTTCGTATTGTCATAGAACACACCGATATTCACGGCTTCGCCCGTATAGCGGCTCTTTTCCAGGTCTGGCGGGAAATACACCACGGCCACCGCCTGGTCGCGGTAAAATAGTTCTTTCGGGTCGGTCGGTGTATTGAGCACCGCTGTGACTTTCATAAACTCCGAGGCGTTGATTTTATTCGTGAGCTCGTGACTGTAGGCCGAGTTGTCAAGGTCGATAACCGCAATCGGCGCATCCGCCGCGATATTACTGCTGAGCATCGTGCCCAGCACCAGCGCGATGACCGTCGCGACCATGATGCAGACTTTCTCATAGGGCATGCCCTGTCCGGAAAAGAGAAAGCGGATTTCATCTCTTAGCGAATGCACTGTCTTTCACCCCGATGGTCATGCCCGGGACCACACCGTCCTGCGGGTCGATAAAGATACGCACCTGAAAGCCCGTGAGGTCGGACTGGCCTTTCTCACGCGACTGCTTGAGGTCGGCAAAGCCCGGCGCCTTCGTGAGCAGGCGGATGGTGCCCGAGACTTTTTTATCACCGGCCACCGTCGTGCCCGTAATCGTATCGCCCTCGCTGAGTCCCTGTGCCTGTGCCTCGCTGATATAGATATCGTAATAGGCACGGTTACTCTCGAGCAGTACCACCGGCGTCGACGGGGCAATCATCTCGCCTTCTTTGGCGAGCACCTTAATAATTTTGCCATCCTCAGGCGCGCGCAACGTGAGGCGCTCCTTCGTGACCTGCAACTGCTTTAACTGCACCTCGAGTGCCTGCCGCTGCTGCGCCAGCGCGTCGATATCGTTGCTCATGTTGCCAGCGGCCTGACGCTGCTGCGCAATCGTCGGCAGGCTCAAGCTGTCAGTATCGCCCGTGTCCTGGGCCCCCGCGAGCAGTTTGTCGAGTAATTGCTGCTGCTGCTCTACATTGGCCTGCGCCACGTTGAGCGCCATCGTCGCATCGTCGAGCTGCGATTGCGCCACAGCACCGGCCTCCACGAGCGAGGCTTTACGGTTGTAGTCAATCTGACTGTTTTTCAGCGTGGCCTCAGCGGCGGACACGGCTGCGCGCTGCTGGTCAATCTGGCGGAAACTCTGCCGCTCATCATTATCGGCCTTCATGTAGTTGACCGCCTGCGTACCGCCCTGCGAACGCAACTGCGCATCGAGTTGGGCAATCTGTGCCTGTAGTTTCTCAATGGCGAGGTCGGTATCCGTAGAATCAAGCTCCATGATGATATCGCCCTTTTTCACCTCGTCGCCCTCCTGCACATGCAGGCTCACGAGGCGGCCGCTCACACTGTCAAAGGACATCTTGACCTGTTCAGCCGTGAGAATGCCCTCTTTTTTCTCCATGCCCAGCGCCACAGCATCATGCCCCTTGTACATGAGCAGGAGCCCACCGATGAACAGCAGGCCGATAAAGACTGCCCCGACACGCAGGGCTTTTTTCTTTGTATTTACAGGATTCATATTGCTCCTCTTCTTCTCTCTTACCGCAGTAAAACGTCAAACCAAATCTATGTAGAAATGCCACCAGCGCGGCATAACGCTTATCATAGGCAGGTGATTAGCCAGCTAACTTTTTTAACAGACGGATGAGCTCTTTCTGCTCCGCCTCCGTGAGCCGTGCCATGAGCTGCGTAACACGCAAGTAATGCGGCGGCAAAATTTCATCCATAAAGGCCACGCCCTGCGCCGTGAGCCGCGCCACCTTACCGCGGCCATCACCTGCGGCGGGCACGACGTCGACCATGCCATCGCGCACGAGCCTTTGCAACATATTGCTGATAGTAGACCGCGTCACCCCCACCTTCGCGGCTAGTTGCGAAGGGGCCACGCCTTCACGATTCTGATGCAGCACAATAAGCGCACAAAAACGACCTTCTGACAGGTGATATTGCTGTTGCAACACATCGAGGATACTCTGCTGGATATCCTCACCCACCTGTTTGATACCCAGCATGGCAATCACAGCCGCCGGCTCAATTTCCGGCACCAGTTTTTTATGCCGCGCCAGTTCCTCCCAAGTTGGAATCATCTCACGTTTCAAAAAGCTCACCTCAGCACCTTGTAAATTAGTTAGCTTGCTAACTACATGTTGATTATTATACGCAGAGCCGCACCACAAGTCAAGCCCACAGCGCTAACCCTGCGCAATCAATCGCTACCCTGCCCAAACAAAAAAGTTGACGTCCCTACGCTGAGCGCAGAGCCGTCAACCCTAATGAAATCAACATAATGGTCGGAACGACGGGATTTGAACCCACGACCTCTTCCACCCCAAGGAAGCGCGCTACCAAACTGCGCTACGTCCCGACAACACCACTATATTACCACTTGTCTATGTGCATGTCAAGAAAAATCCGTCAAAAGCCCAGTTCTGCCTTATGCGCCTGCATACCCGCAATACAGCACGCCATGACATCCGTCAACTCCATACCGAGCATTTCACAGCCCTGCTTGATAACCTCGCGGTCGCACTTCGCCGCAAACTTCTTATCTTTAAATTTCTTCTTGAGTGACTTCACTGCCATGCCATCGAGGCCCTCAGGGCGCATAAGGCCATAGGCCTGCACGATGCCCGTGAGTTCATCAACGGTAAAGAGGCTTTTCGCAATATTGGTCTCCGGCTTTGGTTCCTGCACACAGAGGCCCCAGCCATGCGAGATAATAATATCTATCGTAGCGTCATCGACGCCTGCCGGAGCGAGCAGCTCGCGCACATGCTGACAATGCTCCTCGGGATACTTCTCGTAGTCCACGTCATGCAAATAGCCTACGGCCTCCCAGTATTCCTTGTCCTCACCGAAGTGCTCCGCCATAGCGCCCATCGCCGCACTGACCGCCGCCGCGTGCGTGAACAGATGCGCTTCCGTTGTATGTTGCTTTAAAATCTCTTTGGCCTGCGCCAAGGTTAACTGTGCCATTGTAGTACCCTCCTAGATTGCAAATTTAATGTACTTTGAATATAGTACGAGGCAAAAATTAAGCAAGTGTTCCGAGGGTGTAAAACCTTGCTTAGATTTATAATCTACACCTATTTTTTTGCACAATCAGGCCACTACCAGCGTACGCTGCTACACGAGAGCTTGCCGCAACGCCTCCCCCCAAGCCTCCAGCAGCATCGGCAGACGCCAGCGCGCGTTGGCCGGACTGGTCGAAGGCATCTGCTTGATGGTCAAATCTGGGCGCTTGAGTAAAGCCTTGTTGTAACGGCAAAAACATTGATAAGATTTTGTGCCGTTACAAAGAATCGTCTTGATGTGAGGATATTGCCCCAGAAATTGCACAAAATCGTTCCCCACAACCGCGTGAATAGCTGTATCGAGACTCCCCTGCCGCTCGCAGGTAGCGATGGCATCCCACAGCGCGATGTGATGCAACAGGAGCATCTGCAAACGGGCCTGATAATCTGGACTAGGTACAGCATCACCTGTCAGCAATTTCGTCATTAGCGGCCAAAAACGATTTTGCGGATGCGCATAATACTGCTGTGCCGCCAACGAACGCACACTCGGCATCGAGCCTAGTACTAACACCCGACAGTCCTTATCCACACTAGGTGCAAATCCCTGACAAAAATCCTGAGACTGCGTTAATATCGTAGACATAACATCACCTTGATAATAATACTGAGGCTAGTCAGCACATAATGACACTGGAATATATAACAAAAACGCCCGGTTCAACGAACCGAGCGCAATTCTCGCATGGCAGGGGCAGTAAGAATTGAACTCACAACCTACGGTTTTGGAGACCGTTGCTCTACCAATTGAGCTATACCCCTATAAAATGGGGCGACTTGTGGGGATCGAACCCACGCATGCTGGAGCCACAATCCAGTGTGTTAACCGCTTCACCAAAGCCGCCATAATGGCCCGCATACACGAGCCGCTGAATCAGCAACGTCCTATCCTCCCAGCCCGTCTCCAGACAAGTACTTTCGGCGTGCGGATGCTTAACTACTGTGTTCGGCATGGGAACAGGTGGAACCATCCGGCCAT